>Ga0307475_10000604_pt1 | contig 21598 bp, 16 predicted proteins | sample atmos_gasesECM1C_FD_203317 | JGI IMG/M metagenome (GOLD analysis project Ga0307475, IMG submission 203317) | Hardwood forest soil microbial communities from Morgan-Monroe State Forest, Indiana, United States - atmos_gasesECM1C_515 | ecosystem: Environmental > Terrestrial > Soil > Temperate... | reverse complement strand
GCTGTGGCCATCAATATTGACGACCTCCTGCGTCGCGCCGTTGAAAGCAAAGCTTCCGACTTGCATCTGAAGGTCGGCAATCATCCCTATCTTCGCGTCGATGGTCTCCTGAACCCGCTCAACGACGTTCCGCGCGTCACCCCGGAAGAAATGCTGTCGATGGCCTTCAGCATGATGACCAATCGCCAGAAGCAAAAATTCAAGGAAACCGCCGAGCTCGACATGGCCTACGGCGTCGCCGGCCTCGGCCGCTTCCGCGTCAACGTCTTCCAGCAGCGCGGCAACGTCGGCATGGTTCTCCGCGTCATTCCCACGAAGATTCGCACCATTGAAGAGCTCGAGCTTCCGCGTATCCTCACGCAGATATGTGAAGAACAGCGCGGCCTGGTCCTGTGTACCGGCACGACCGGTTCCGGTAAGTCCACCACGCTCGCTGCTATGATCGACCGCATCAACTCGCTCCGCTCCGAGCACATCATCACCATTGAAGATCCGATCGAATATCTCCACCGCGACAAAAAAGGCTTCATCAACCAGCGCGAAGTCGAAGTGGACACTTCTTCCTTCTCCACCGCGCTGCGCGCTGCCTTGCGTCAGGACCCCGACGTCGTCCTCGTCGGCGAAATGCGCGACCTGGAAACGATTTCTACCGCTCTGCTCGCCGCCGAAACCGGCCACCTGGTTTTTTCCACTTTGCACACTCTCGACGCTACCGAAACCATTCAGCGCATCATCGCCGTCTTTCCGCCGCCCGAACAGAAGCAGATTCGATTGCAGCTTGCCTCCACACTCAAAGCGGTCGTTAGCCAGCGCCTCGTTCGCAAGGGAGAAGGCGGCCGCGTCCCGGCGGTCGAAGTGATGATCTCTACCGGCTACATCCGTGATTGCGTGATCAACCCCGATAAGACCCGCATGATCCGCGACGCCATTGCCGCCGGCACCAGCCAGTACGGCATGCAGACGTTCGATCAATCACTCTTCGATTTGTATTCTCGCAACCTCATCACTCTAGAGGAAGCCGTCCTGCGCGCTTCGAACCCGGACGATTTCCGCCTCCGCGTCCAGGGTATCCGTTCCTCCGCCGATTCCGCTCGCGAGGAAATGGAACGCGCCATGACCGAGTTCGAACGCACCGGCAACCGCTAGCGAAGTCCGGGACACTGGAGGCAGAAGCACAGCGATCATTTCCTCGGTTTTTGGTCCATCCGTGTCTATCTCCGTTCATCTATGGTTAAATCCTGGTCGTGCCCTTTCGCTCCTCTCCTCGCAAATTCTCGACGGACCAGGAACTGTACGCCGCCTCGCTCCGCGCCCTGATGCGACGCGCCCACTCGATTCACGAGATGCGCCAATATCTCGAGCGCCGCGCCGAAGATAAAGGACTCATCTCCCCGGTCATCGCGCGCCTTCGCGAACTCAACTATCTCAACGACGCTCGCTACGCTCTCGAATTCGCGCGTACCCATGCAAAATTGCGGCGCCAGGGAAAGTTCCGCATCGCCCGCGAACTCCGTGGCCGCGGCGTTCCTGATCAGCACATCGAAGCCGCGCTCGACGCCGTCTTCGCCGAAACCGACCCGGCCTCCCTGGTCCGCGCTCGCCTCAAGCGACGTCTCGCACATATTCGCGGCCGGCTCGACCAGCGAAAGATAGCCTCGCTCTACCGCAGCCTTCTCGCCGCAGGCTTCTCCTCGGACGTCATTCGCGCTGAACTCCGCGGCGTGACCCACGGTGATCTTCCGGACTTCCCCGAACCACCCGAAGACCCCGATTCCGCTAACTCCTTTGATTCGTAATCCCGCAGCTTTTACAGGCTTCACCGGATAGTGTTTGAGGCGTCCCTCGCATCATCATGGTGCGATTTTAGATTTTTAGGAGGTATCCTTGAATCTCATCATCAGCACCGCCGCCATGTGCTTTCTCCTGGGCACCCCGGCCTTCGCTCAACAGCCGGATCAGGATAAACCGAAGCAGGAAGAAGCAAAGAAACAAGAAGAACCCAAGCGTCAGGAAGAACCCAAACGCCAGCAACAAACCGATAAGGAAAGACAGCAGCAAGAAAAGCAACAGAAGGACACCGCCAAACAGGACCGGCGCGACAATCGTGATCAAAATCGCACATCGCAGACCGAAAACACGCAGACCGGTCGCCAACGCGAGTCTGAGCGCGCGCAGGCCCGCCAGGGCGAGGGTCGCCACATTCCCGACGAGCGCTTCCGCGCCAGCTTCGGACGCGAGCATCGATTCCACTTTGAACGCAGCTGGGGTTCGCGCGTCATCTTCGGGGGCTACACCTTCGAGCTCGCCGAGCGATGGCCGGCGGAATGGGGATACGATGACGATTGCTATGTTGACTTCATCGACGGCAACTACTACCTGATCGACCTCGTTCACCCCGAACGCCGTATCTTATTGATAGTAAACCTTTAATTGGATCAGAGGAGGTATCACCGAATCTGTCGAAGGGAACGGAGAGCTCGCACCGAAACGGGCTCTCCTCGGCCCCAGGCCGATACCAGGAGAATGAGGAGTAGCGATTTAGGACCATTTGAGGCAGTATTCACGTTGCGCCCGGGCCCTAATTCAAGAAAGTTGGACACTGGAAGTCGCGCGGCATCATTTCGAATTGGTGCCGCATCAAATTGCGTATGAGCCAAAAAACATTAAATGGGAGCGGCCGGCTGGTGCCGACGCGGCCCACCGGCGTTGAGTACAAAGTGCACTTCGGAATCCACTTAGTAGCGGAGCTCCGTCAGCACGGACGGGGACTTCGGCCTACCCGCTGGGAGAAGTGCTCGCTGAAGTCAGCAAGCGCCCAGCGGATTCCGGACGGCAACTACTTTCTGCACGCCGATGACGGCCGCGTTCACCAGTTGAAATCCGTCGATGGCGAATGGCAGTATCTGGCCGTAGCCGCCTAGTCTGCGCTACCTAGGGAATCGGCCCGCCAGGTTTATAGCCTGCCCGGACGGCGGCGAGGTTCATCTCGCTATCCCGGTCTTCCCGAGTGCCGTCTACCCTTACCTCTGTTCATCTCCGGTGAGAATCTTCGTTCTGACTTCAAAACCGAGCACGCCTTTCCCGGCCAGTCCCGTCTAAGCTAACGACGGGTGAAGCCTGGCAGCATGTTCCATTGTCCGGGCTCGGCAAGGCGCGCGGCGCGCGAGTTTCACTCCGCTCTCTTGAGGCGAATCCTTTGGCTTGCTAGGAGAAACCAAATGAAGAGGGTATTTCTTCCAGTGGTGGCTCTCAGTTTCCTGTTCGCGGGTGCCCCGGCGCGCGCCTCGCAACCAGCGAAATCCTGGCAACAGACTCAAGCTGCCCCGGCCAAAGACAACACACCGCCAAGCTACGACATGAAGGCGCAAGCTCTAGCTGATCTCGACGCCGTGAACCAGAAATTCGTGGCCCTCGCTCAAGCGATTCCCGTCGATAAATTCACCTGGCGCCCTGCGGACGGCACCCGTTCGATCGCCGCCGTGTTCCTGCACGTCTCCGGAGAACGCTACGGAATCCTAGGCTTGATGGGAGCCGCGCAGCCCGCGGGCCTCGACCTCAAGAACCTCGAAACCTCCACCACCGATAAGGCTCAGGTCATCGATGCGCTGAACAAATCCTGGGATTACACCAAAACCACCATCAATAGTATGACCAACGCCGAATTCGCGAAGCCGCAGCCCAAGCTCGGCCCGGAAGCAAATTCCGGCGATGTTGTCTACATTCTCGTCGCCGATGCTCACGAGCACCTGGGTCAGATCATCGCCTACGCCCGCTTCCAAGGCGTCGTCCCGCCGTGGACGATCGCCGCGCAAAAGCGTGCCGCGGCAGCCGCTGCGAAACCGCAACAGTAAGAGCACAGAACGCAATCACCGCCACCGGACACGGGGGGGCAGCGCGGCTTGCTCTGACGGACACCGTAAGCATCCTAGCAATGCCCTTTGAGCCTGCCCTCTTCGTCCTAGGCCTGCTCAACGGCGAAGAGTAAGCCTGCCTACAGGCTTTATCGCACTGGTTTTGCCGTCGATTCCCGATTCCTGTGCCCTCGAAATTCGGCAACCCTAGTTCCACGAGGCCAGTCGGATGACATCGACGCAAATTGCAATTCCCGCGATTATCGTTATTGCGCTAATAGCTGCGGCCGTCTGGTTATTCATGCGAAACCGCAGCAAAAAACTCCGCGCCCAATTCGGCCCCGAATACGACCGTGCCGTCCTAGAAACGGGAAGCAGATTCAGGGCCGAGGCTGAGCTTGAGAAAGTTGAAAAGCGCGTCAGGCGCTACCCTCTCCGGCCCCTGATGGCCACGGATCGTGACCGCTTCCAGCAGTCCTGGCGCACGGTTCAGGCCACCTTCGTCGATGACCCCGCCATTTGGGGAAGCGGATCAACTTTTGCAGTCGGTCATGGCGGCGCGCGGTTATCCTCCAGGCGATTTCAAACACCGCGCCGCGGAAATCTCCGTCGACCACGCGCCGGTGGTCGAGCATTACCGCGCCGGATACGAAATCGCGGTTCGCCACGCGCAACGCCAAGCTAGCACGGAGGATCTCCGCAAAGGCCTGGTTCATTACCGCGCATTGTTTGACGAATTGATGCAAGAGCCCGCACCATTGCGTGCCCGCGCCGTTGGTCGCAGTTAGTGATCAAAGTCGTCATGGCCCGCTTAGCGGGCGATGCGCCAGCCAACGAATCCCGTTCGCCAAATCCACGAGGAAAAGGGGATTTTCCAATGACTGAATATCTTCGCAAGGATATGAACAAAGGCATGCTCAAAGATCCGAGCCGCACCGAATCAAAAATCGACCAATCGAGAATGAATCTCGAGGAGTCAAAATTTGCCGATCCAAACTCAACCGAAGATGTTACGGCGCGAGGGTTTGGACGCCATACCGAATCCCGCACTCTGGTAACTCCGCCTCCTGCCGAATCTCGGCCCATGGAACCTCGCTCCGCCAGCGTCAATAGTAGCCCCGCGGCCGGCGCCGCCGTGGCGCGCGCGCCCGAGGAAGAAAAGGCCGCCCTGTTCGCGTTGCATGAAGCGAATGAGCTGCGCGCCCGTTGGGACAACATTCAGGTGGGATTCGTCGACGAGCCGCGCAAGGCCGTACAAGAAGCCGACGCGCTGGTTTCCGCAACGATCAAGCGCCTGTCTGAAGTGTTTGCCGACGAACGCAAAAAGCTCGAACAGCAATGGGGCCAAAGCGAAAATGCTTCCACCGAGGATTTCCGCATCGCCTTACGAAGGTACCGCTCGTTTTTTGCCCGGCTTCTTGCGATCTGATCCCATGCCGAAGTCATGCCAAAGGCCGTGCGTCAACGCGCGTGTGCAATCACGATGAGATTCCCAGAGCGCGAATACATTGCAAAGCCCGAAGATCTCCACCAGCGGTCGACTCCCGATAGGTCGGGCTCTCGAACATAGATGTGCTCATCGGGGAGGTCAAAATGAAAATTCGACGCAAGTCCTTTCCTTGGGGTGGCGGCCTGCTCGCCTTCACCCTAGCCGTGATCCTGTGCGGCACGCCGCCGTTCAGAGCGCTTGCCTCCCAAGAACAAGGCCAAGCGGAAAAGCCCGAGAAGCAGTCCGAGTCCCAATCCGAGAAACAAGCCAAGAAAGCGCGCAAGCTGGAGGCGGCGAACCAATTGCCCGCCGTGCTGTGGCGCGATCCTCGAGAAATTGCTTCGCTCGACCTGCTCAACGGCGCGGGTGGCGCAAAAGATGCTCCCGACCCACACGCGGATTACACCTTCGACAAGGAAGACATGAATGGCACCTCGCCGAAGTTTTACGCTCAGGACACCAATGGAGTGACCTGGCTGGTAAAGCTCGGCGTCGAAGCCAAGCCCGAAACGGCTGCCGCGCGTCTGGTCTGGGCCGCGGGTTACTTCACGGACGAGGATTACTTTCTGCCGCAGATTCACGTTCGCGGCTTGCCCAAGCTGCGCCGCAAAATGGTCGGGGCTTCGCCGGAAACTGGCATCGTTCCCAATGTCCGGTTGAAACGGCAGGGCGAAGGCCTGAAGAAAGTCGAGAACTGGGACTGGCTCGACAATCCCTTTGTCGGCACGCGCGAGCTCAACGGACTGCGTGTGTTAATGGCCCTGATCAACAATTGGGACTTATCGACGAAAAACAACAAAGTGTACGTCCGGGACAACGAACGGCATTACGTCGTCGCCGATCTGGGAGCGTCCTTCGGCAAGACCGAATGGCCGCCCTCCCACGTCCCTCTACTCCCGCATGGCACCAAAGGCGTGTTGAAGGACTACGAGCACTCCAGGTTCATTCGGGACGCAATCGGCGATGCGGTGAATTTCGAAATGCACACGTCGGCGCCATTTTTCCTGAGCTGGTCCGATCCCAAGTACTTCAACGAATATAAGCAGGCCGAGCGGGTCGAGCGGGGCATCCCCACTTCGGATGCATTGTGGATCGGAGGCTTGCTGGCCCGGCTGACGCCGCAGCAGATCCGCGACGCGTTCCGCGCGGCGGGATATCAGCCGGACGAAGTGGATGCCTTCGCGAAAGTTGTCGAGAAACGCATCGCCGAGCTGAACCAGCTGAAGCATTGACATCCTCCCCGCCGCAAGCGTCGAGGATTCCTACGGCAGAGGCCAATCAGATTCGTTCGCTTGCTTCGGTGGGTTCCTCCCACAACCGCCTTACTTCAGCGGAGAACAACGAAGAGGCTTCAACTTTCGGGCTGTCCGCCCGTAGGTCTTTTGGACGAAAGGAAGTATGGGGCCATGGAGAGAGAAAGAATCAGGGAGCGACCTTAAACGAGCTTCATCCCCGCCCTGAACGGCGAGGCTTTATGATCGCGTTGGTAAAACCGGGAGAGGCTAATCATCAGCTGCAAAGCTTCCAACTGGGGGTTCGTGTCCTCTTTCGAAGGGTGGGGGTTGCGCGATTGGGCGCGGCGTTATGGCTATACCAGATTCAGTGTATTCCCGCGGATTTCACGCTTCTGTAGCGTATCCCATTGCCATGAATACCCAATCGGTCCGCATTCTTATTGCCGACGATAATGAGGTTGCTCGAGGTTGTCTCCGTGAACTTCTCTCGAACCACGACGGATGGGAAGTGTGCGCTGCAGTCGACAACGGCGAACAAGCGGTTCTAAAAGCCTCAGAGCTTAAGCCCAACCTCGTCGTCCTCGATTTGGCAATGCCCGTGAAAGACGGCTTGCGCGCAACCCGGGAAATCGGGCAACTCCTTCCGTCGGTTCCGATTGTGATTTATACGATCCACGACAGTTCTTGGCTTGAATTGGAGGCGAAGAAGGCCGGCGCACGTTATATGGTCGCGAAGACGGATCCTGATAAACTGATGACCGTCATCGAGTCCGTCCTGGCCAGAGAGCCGCAAGAATCCGCGTCGGTCAGAGCGCGGGCCGCAGCGGCAGCCACTGTTGACACGAATCCCCTTAGGAATCAAACGACTCCTTCGGAATCCCGCGCAATCGCTAAAGCCGAACCTGACCCCGAAGCCGATACCAACAACTTTAAACCGAATTGATAAGGAAACTGCACAGGCCTAGCTCTGTTCCGAAGCGGGAATCGAGCGCGCAATGGCGATTTCGGTAAGCTTCATCGCGTTTTCTGCTTTCCCTTAAACAGAGGCCAAAAGCTCCTCGCTGTATCGGAAGATACCGATGGCCGAATCGAACCAACAGGAGGTTAACTACCTTGGGGAAGTTGGGGAGATAATGAAAGCGAAGGTACACGCCGCACGCGTGCAACCGGCCCGAGGACCCGAGGTATCCGAAGATGCACAGAGGTTCTTCATGTTCTCAAGTTCACGATTAAAGTCGGTTCCGTCGACCTTGGCCGTGCTCGCTTTGCTGGGCTGGGTTTGGCTCGGGAGCACGCCACTGCGCGCGCAATGCGACAATTCCGCATGAAAGTACTGACCTTGCGCCCCGATGAACCCGACCGCCGATCCTTCGAATGGCCGTCGAACTACAAGACGGAGACGGGGGCGGCCCATTCGGGTAGCAAGGGCCCCTGTTCTACGGAATCCTCCGCCCCATAATCTTTGAGACGCGGTGTGTGAAAGGAAAGCAGTTTAGCAGCACTCGTCCCTCGTGACGTGTCGCTGGTTCTCGTATCCCCGAGCATCGCGGGATCGCCGATTTTGCCATCTCGATCTCGCGCCGTTGCGGCTCCCGAAACCGTCTGCGATAATGGCCGCTCTGGACCTGAGGAACATTTGACCGGCAACGAAGTCCGCAAAACATTTCTAAAGTTTTTCGAGGACCGCGGCCATCGCGTGGTCCCTAGCAGTTCGCTCGTCCCGACGAACGACCCCACGCTGCTCTTCACCAACGCCGGAATGAACCAGTTTAAGGACGTTTTCCTGGGCCTCGAGAAGCGCGACTACCACCGTGCCACCACCTGCCAGAAATGCGTCCGCGCGGGTGGCAAGCACAACGATCTCGAAAACGTCGGCTTCACCAACCGCCACCATACCTTCTTCGAGATGCTCGGCAATTTTTCCTTCGGCGACTATTTCAAGAAAGACGCTATCGCCTACGCCTGGGAGCTGGTCACGTCGGGGAACGGGTACGGAATTCCGAAAGACAAACTCTATGTCACGATCTTTAAGGGCGAACAGGGTGTGCCACGCGATGCTGACGCGCACACATTTTGGAGCGCACAGGATGTTGCGCGAGAGCGCATCTACGAATTTGGCGCCAAAGAAAATTTCTGGGCCATGGGCGATACCGGCCCCTGTGGCCCCTCGAGCGAAATCCACTACGACATGGGCCCCGAAGCGTCTGATCGAGGCCACCAGGACTGCGAATTCGGATGCGAGTGCGGCCGCTACGTCGAAATCTGGAACCTCGTCTTCATGCAGTTCAATCGCCTGCCCACCGGGGCGGGGGATCGAAGCGGCACGCTCAATCCCCTTCCCAAGCCTTCGGTGGACACAGGCGCGGGCCTCGAACGCCTCGCCGCCGTCCTCCAAGGCAAAATCAGCAACTTCGACACGGACTTGTTCCGCCCGCTGATGGACGAGGCAGCGCAGCTCGCGAAGCTCGACGTCGAGGTGCGTGATCCCAAGGTCGCGCCTTCGTTGCGTATCGTCGCTGACCACGCCCGCGCTGCAACGTTCCTCATTTCTGACGGCGTCGTTCCGTCAAATGAAGGACGCGGGTACGTTCTGCGCAAAATTATTCGCCGCGCCTTGCGACACGCTCACATCTTGCAAGCGCCCACTCCGTTTCTTTCCCCGATGGCCGCCGTAGTGCGCTCGGAAATGAAAGAAGCATATCCCGAACTCGAAGAAAGCGCCGCGCGGGTCACCCGTATTCTCGACGAAGAAGAGCGCCGGTTCACACGCACCGTCGACGTCGGACTCAAGAAACTCGAAGAGAGCCTCCACGATGCCTACATTGGCGTCGAGGAAATGAAGTCTCAAATCCGTGAGGAGCATCCCGAAGGCGGGGTCGGTTTTTCCAAACCCGTTTTGAAGGGAGAGGCGGCTTTCAAGCTTTACGACACATACGGCCTGCCTCGTGATTTCATCGAGGACGTCACGCGCGACGCCGGCATGCAAGTCGATTGGTCAGGTTTCGATCGGGCGATGGAAGAGCAGCGGACGCGGGCGAAAGCTTCGTGGAAAGGGACGCACAAAGAAGCGGCGAATCCGGCTTATTCGAAGCTCGCGCAAACTTTTAAGACCGAACCTGACTTTTACTTTGGCACCAACACGCGCGATTGCCGCATCGAGGCCATCGTTACCAAATCCGGCGCGGTGAATGAAATTCCCAAGGGCGCGGAAGCGGAAATCGTTCTCGACCGCACCACCATCTACGCCGAGTCCGGCGGTCAGCTGGCCGACACCGGCGGCTTCTACGACAATTCCGAATCACAAGAAGTCGCCGAAGTGCGCGGCGCGTATTACCCCGTCACCGGACTGATCGCCCACCGCATCGTCGCTAAGCAAGATCTTCACGTCGGCGACCGCGTCGCCACCATCGCCGATCCCCTGCGTCGCGCTCGCGACATGCGCAACCACACCGCAACGCACCTGATGCACGCGGCGCTGCGCAACATTCTCGGCACGCACGTCAAGCAGGCGGGCTCGCTGGTCGCGCCCGATCATTTGAGATTTGACTTCTCGCACTTCGCGGCCGTCGACCCTAGCGAAATCGTCGAGATCGAGCAGCAGGTCAACGAAGAAATCCTCAAAGACCTCGAGATGCGCACCGACATCATGAACATCGACGACGCGCTCGCATCCGGCGCTCTCGCCTTTTTCGGCGACAAATATCCGGAAGCGAATGTTCGCGTCGTCACCATCCCCGACGCGGCGTCGCCGCGCGGTTTTTACAGCAAGGAACTTTGCGGCGGCACGCATGTGGCGCGGCTGGGCGAAATCGGCGTTTTCAAAATCATCGGCGAGCAATCCACGGCGGCCGGCGTCCGCCGCATCGAGGCCATCTCCGGCGACCGTGCCCTCGCCGAATATCAGCGCGCGCTCTCCACGCTGCGCTCGGTGGCGGGTCTGCTGAACGCCGGCGAAGACGAGGTTGTTGCCGCCGTTGAGCGCCAACTCGACGCCACCAAGCAGCTAGAAAAGCAGCTCGAGACCCTGAAACGCAAAGCTGCCGGTTCTCAAGCCGAGGGTTTGCTCGAGCAGGTTCGCGAGGTGAAGGGCATAAAAGTCCTCGCCGCCGAAGTGAAGGGTTTTGGCCGCGAATCCCTTCGCCAGTTGGTCGATTCGCTGCGCTTGAAGCTCGGCTCTGGTGTCGTCGTGCTAGCCTCCGCGGACGACGGCAAAGTCGCTCTAATTACAGGGGTTACGAAAGACCTGATCCCCAGGCTCCACGCCGGGAAAATCGTTCAGGAGCTCGCTAAAATGGTGGGCGGCTCCGGCGGCGGAAGGCCCGATTTGGCCGAGGCTGGCGGAAAAGACACATCGGCGATAAATAGTACCATTGGGCAGGTGCATTCCCTCCTCGATCGATTGCTATAATTCCCGCAGCGCCAGAAGCTTACGCAAGGAAAGTCTCCTTTCCTGGGCGTAGCTGTCTTTGAATTCGGTGCGCTTTTCGATTCGTTCGGAAGTCGCAGCCTTACTGCCTTCCCCAAGGCCTGAAGGACCCGTTGACCATGAGCAAGAGCTACATCACGGCGGCAGTCCTGGCAGCAGGAGCGTGGTTCACTCTCGCTTCGCCCTCGCACGCCCAGATTGCATCTTACGTCGATGACTATGGAAAGCTCGTGTTCACAAACGGCGATTCCCCCGCAGCGCGTCATGGTAGTACCATAAGCGTTCACCCGGCGCATCCGCTCTTCCCGTCCGTAGCTTTGTCGGGAGCAGCGGCGACGCCACCGGATCGGCTCGATCGCATCGTGCGTGAAGCAGCCGAACGGCACCAGGTGGACCCGGCGCTGGTCAAGGCCGTGATCAGCACGGAGTCGGGGTGGAATCCGCAGGCGGTGTCCCGCAAGGGCGCCGTGGGCCTGATGCAGTTGATTCCAGAGACGGCACAACGCTACGGCGGCGGAAACCTTTACGACCCGGCGCAAAATGTGGAAGCCGGGACGAGGTACCTGAAAGCGCTGCTCGATCGCTACAACGGTGATATCGATAAATCGCTCGCGGCATACAATGCGGGCGAGCACCTCGTCGATCGAATCGGCGGCGTTCCGGCGATTCCGGAAACGCGGCGGTACGTGCAAAAGGTTAACGACGCATACTTCCGGCCCGGCTCGGGTCGCGACCTTTCGATCTGGAATCCTCGGCGGATTCAGGTTCGGAAGGAAGTGGGTCCGAATGGCCGGGTTGTTTTTACGAACGAATGAAACGCACTGTTTCCCTTTCCATTCGAGTGGCGGAAGTTCTGCTCGCAGCGATTGCGTTGACGGCATCGCTCGCGCCAGCGGCATCCCGAAGCGACAAGAAAACGGAAGCGCGCCAGCAGTTCGAGCAGGCCGTGCGGATGCGCACGATGCTCGAAGGCTACTTGGCGTCGGACCGCTCGATTGCCGACTACAAGAAAACCGTCGGCGCCTACCACAGGGTTTATCTGATTTCGCCGCAGTCCGAGGAAGTGACTCCTGCGCTGATCGCCGAAGCTGAACTCGAAGAGGAAATGGGCCGGCTGTACGATCCAAAATATTTCAGGACGGCCATCGACACCTACAATTTCCTGCTGAAACAATATCCCGGGACGCGCTACAAAGCCGCGGTAATTTTCGCCATCGGAAAAATTCAGAAAGATGATCTGAAACAGGCGAACCAAGCGGAGGCCACCTTCAAGGAGTTCGTGAAGCGATTCCCGAAATCCGAAAAGGCGAGCGGCGCACGCCAAGCGCTTGTGGAAATCGCCCAACAACGTGACAAAGGACAGAAAGGGCCGGACGCGCTCGAGAAGGCGAAATCAGTGGAGCCCCGAGCGGCGCAGAACCACACTTCCAGCGTGACGGATGTTCACACGTCGAATTCTGAAAATTCCGCGCGCATCGTGGTACTGCTGGATGACACCATTAAATACGAGTCGGCGCATATTCGCGCGCCCGACCGCGTGTATTTCGATCTTTACAAAGCGAAGATCAGCACGGCGCTCGCGCACAAAACCTGGGAAGTCGAGAACGGGCTGCTCAAATCGGTGCGCGTGGCGCAAAACAAGGAGGGCGTCGTGCGGGTGGTCCTCGACGTCGATGGCGCGCAGGACTATGCCGCGTTTCTGCTCGCGAATCCCTACCGGCTGGTGATCGATGTTCACGCGCAGGTTGCCGCAACCACGGCGAAGAACGAAGCGAGCCCGGCAGTCGCTGTGCCTGCGGCGACGCTTCCAGCGACAAGGGGGGACACGGAAGAAACCGCTGCCGTCACTACGGCCGAGAAACGCACCCCTGATACTGCGGCTCCCGCCGCCACGAAACCTGTGGCTAAGCCCGCGGCCTCAAAGGCCACGGTAACGGCCAGGCCCGCTACGGTGGAGAGGAAAAGTGCCGTGGTGTTGCAACCGCCGACGGAGCCAAAACCGAACCGCGACGGTCAGCACTCGCTGACGCGCGAGTTGGGGCTTAAGATCAGCCGCATCATGATCGATCCGGGCCACGGCGGGCACGACATCGGCACGATTGGCCCGCACGGTCTGATGGAGAAGGACCTGTGCCTGGACGTCGCGCTGCGCCTGGGCCGAATGATCGAAGAAAAACTGCCCAACGCACAGGTGGTGTACACGCGGAAGGACGATACATTCATTCCGCTCGAGGATCGCACCGCGATGGCGAACAACGCGAAAGCGGACCTCTTCATTTCCATTCACGCGAATTCGAGCCACGACCACGCCGCCCGGGGAATCGAGACTTACTATTTGAACTTCGCGACTTCCCAGGAGTCGATGGAAGTGGCGACGCGCGAAAATGCGCTGTCGCAATCGTCGATTCACGACTTGCAGGACCTGGTGAAGAAGATCGCGCGCAACGAGAAGATCGAGGAGTCGAAAGAACTTGCGAACGACGTGCAGGACTCTCTGGCGCACCGGATGCAGCTCATCACTCAGAACCAGCGGAACCGCGGCGTCAAGAAGGCCCCGTTCGTGGTGCTAATCGGGGCGAACATGCCTTCGATTCTTTCCGAGATTTCATTCATCAGCAACCCCGCGGATGAAAAGCTGCTCAAGAGAAGCGACCAGCGGCAGCGTGTGGCCGAGGGCCTCTATCATGGAATCACCTCTTACCTCGACAGTTTGAACAGTCTCTCCTACAATAAACAAAAGCTCGTGTCGGACAACCACACGGGACCATCGGCGCCCAACGGGAAACAATAAACACAATCCGGGCGTCTAAGTAAGAGCGTACCAGTGTAAGGGGCCTATGAGACGCACCGCTATTCTTGCCGCAATTCTTGCTTTCACTGCTGTCCCAGCGTTCGCACAAACCATTCTTCCCCGCGAATTCGCCGACTGGAACGCGAATGCGCGCTCGAGCTTCGAGCCAAACAGGGACGTTGCCGGCAAGAATCCAGCGCCGGCGCAGGTGGTGTCCGAATATGGTTTTTACAGCGGCGAGCAGTGCGGTTACGTGCATAACTCGGCGAACCTTACCGTTCAGCTGTACCGCATGAAGGATCCGAGCGGCGCGTACGGCCTCTATTCGTATCTGCGCACGCCGGACTTGTCACACGCGGATCTGGCGGATCATTCGGCGATGTCGCGCGACCATGCGCTGGTGCTGGTGGGCAATCTGGTGCTCGACATTCGCGGCGACGATGTTGCGAAATCCAGCGCGGATTTGAAAGCTCTGGTAGCTGCCGTGACGCCTCACTCCGAGCAAGGGCTGCTTCCCACGCTCGGCCAGCGATTACCCGCTTACGGAATGGTGGAGCGCTCGGATCATTACATTCTCGGTCCCGCCGCACTGGCGCAGTTTCTGCCGCTAGGTACCGACGACTGGCTGGGGTTTTCGCAGGGCGCGGAAGCGGAACTGGCAAAGTATCGCTTGGGCGGACGCGAGGAAACGCTTCTCATCGTCGATTTTCCGACTCCGCAGACGGCGCAAAAGAAACTGGCCGACTGGCAGCAACGATTCAACGTAAACGGATCGAATTCGAACGTCGGCTCGGCCGTGCTATTCACGAGGCGCTCTCTGACGTTGGTTGCCATCGTCTCTGGGGCGGCTAGTCAAGCGGAAGCGGACAAGCTGCTGGAGCAGGTTCATTCTGGAACAGAAGTGACGTGGAACGAACCACCCTTTGAAGTCACCGAACCCGCTATCGGTACGATGATCGTAGGGACCATCATCGGCACCGGGATAATCTGCGCGTTTGCTTTGATTTCCGGAGTGGCATTTGGTGGAGTTCGGCTGGTTGTGAAACGTTTTCTGCCGAACAAAGTGTTCGACCGGAGCGATCATCTTCAAGTCTTGCAGCTGGGACTATCGAGTAAGCCCATCAATGCAGAGGACTTCTACGGGATGGGAGCGCGCCGACACAAGTAGGCGACGATGTGGAAAAATGTGCCCGTGCCCTCAAGATAACCACTAAAGTATTCTAAATAAATGCTTTGCGGCCGAGACGAAATGTGGCTTTCCGCTTGACTGATTTCCAGCGCTCCTCTAAACTGCGCTCGAGGAAAGAGTTCGCTGGCCATCCGCGCATTGGCTAAGAACTTTGTCCCCCTTGGAGGCCCGCCGAAAGGCGGGCCTTCTGTTTTGTGTACGCCAGCGTACCAATCAAATCCCGTTCACCTTCCCGATCACGATTTGAACTTTTTGTTTCTGGCGATAGATACGGCCGGTGCCGCGGAGATTTCCGCTCTCCGCCGAAGCGCGACGAGCTGGCCTTCTTGTTCGAGGAGAGAGAATGGCGTGGTCCGGACGATATCTTGAATTCGCTCACGGAGCGAAGTTACAACGCTCCTTTCGCAAACTCCATCGGCAATCGCGGTGGAGAGGATGGCTGTCGTCCTGCTAAAAAGTCGTCTGGAAACGAAGCGCGTAGGCCCGGGAAGGAGCGAGGGCGGTGCCAGAAAACAGACTGGCGAAATCGATTACGTTGAGGCGATTATTCAGATTCTGCACATCGGCCTCGAGGCGCATGGTGAGATTGTCGCGCTTGCAGACGTCCGCTCCGACGGATGCGTCCACGGAGAGCTGCGGACGCACCCGACCGCGTGCGAAGTTTAGGCGATTCACAATTTGCGGGCCAAACTGCTGAATCGCGTCCGCCCGTGTGCCGCCAAATTCAAACGGCAGGCCGCTTCCGTAATCCGCACCTGCGGCAAACCACAAGCGCGGCAGAAGTTGATAGCGAAAGCGGGCGCGAAAGGTGTTGCGCTGGTCCTGCGAATCCGGGAAATGTCCTGCCAACTGGGACAACGCGTTGGTGGCATCGATTCCCAGAAATAGGCCGCCGGTCGCAGGGAAAAATGTATTCCCGACGATGTAAGAATAGCTGGCGAAGCCCGAAAGGCCGCGCCAGCGGGGGATTTCCACCTTCGTCTCGGCGCCGTAGATGACGGCCTTGCGGAAGGCGATGGGGAGACTGACGGCGGTATTGAGCAGCTGGTCGTCGTCCGCGAAATTGTTCACCAAGCGGCGAAAGTAGTTCGCGTCGAGGCGGACTTTTCCCAGGAATCCTTTTGTAAGGCCCACTTCATAGTAATTCCCTTGCGAGGGCCGCACCGGCAAACGCAAGACTTGCGGATTCAGCATGGCGACCAGCGGGGAGCTGGAGAGCAGAATGTTTTCGAAGTCCGGGGTTTGAAACGCGCGGTCGTAGGACGCGTGCAGAACCATGTCGGCCGATTGCCAGTAGCGCGAAACAGCGAGCCGTGGACTGACTGCCTGTTCGTTGACCAGCAACTGATAGTGATCCCAGCGAAGGCCGGCACTTACGGTCCACTTGCCCAGGCGGATCGTGTCCTGCACGAAGGCGGATTGCTCGAGATCCGGCCGGCGACCCAGACTTTTCTGGACGCCGGGGAAAGAAAACGTGAGCGGGGTGCCGCTGGGAAATTGAGACGGGTCGGTAATGATGTCGCTGAAATTCTCATGCAGGAATATCGCGTCGGATTCGACGCCTACCCTCACTTCATGACGGCCACGATGAATCGAGACGCTGCCCTTGAAGTATCCTTCGCGAAAATCGTTGTGCTGGAAGGCGATCAGCGGCGTCGATTGGGGATTCGAGAAGAGATTGTTCGACGCATCGCGAACCATCCCGCGCAGGTCGGCAACCATATTGGGAGAAAAAATGTGCTGGTAGGCGGCGACGCCCATGGTTTCAAAATTATCGCGATCCTGGCGCTGGCCGGCCGCTTGCTGCAGAAGTTCGTCGGGAACTTCGAAGCGCGACAACTCGTGCCGGACGCTGAAACTCAGGCGGTCAGAGTCTGATATATCGATTTCGTATCGCCCCGCGAAATCGCCCGTGGTGCCCGTATTCGTGAAGTTTTCTGGAACCACCGGATTCAGATAGCGGCCGGACATGCTGCCGTCGGCGCTTAGGCCTAAGACATTTTTCCCCAAGGCGTACTGGAGCTGTGTGAAAGCGGCTGCCGTGGCAAAACTGCCGCCTGAGAGGACCGTCTTCGCGTGCCAACCCTCCTGCGTGTCTCGCTCGGTGTTGACTTCAACCACGCCGCCCATCTTTCGGCCGAACTCGGCGGGAATGCCCGCCGTGTAGACGCTCATGGAATCGACATCGTCCGCTTCGATTTCCGGGCCGAAGCTGGGCGAGCGATTGTCGGTGAGGGGAATTCCGTCGACGACGAATTGCGTCTGGTATTCCGATCCGCGCGGATGCAGAACCGCATTGCCTTCGTAGAGCCACCCAGGCTGGGTGTTGACCAGATCCTGGAGCGAGCGGCCGGGGAAGGACGTGGGGCGATTTTCAATGGTGGAAAGGCCGATGCGGTTGCTGGCGCCGGGACTGTGGGGATCGATCATCGTTTGCCCGTCGGTCACCGTGACGGCAGTACTCACGGCAGCGAGCGCCAAAGTGACGTGATACTGCGCTGGAACGCTGGAGCGAATTTCGATGACGCCGGCGAAGGGCGCGAAGCCGGCGTGTTCGACCGCGATTCGATACACCCCGAAGGGCAAGTGCTTGGCGGAGAGATTGCCGGCGTCGTCGGTGAAAAAAGTTTGGCGGAATTGAACGGCCTCGCAGACCAGTTCGACTGAACTTTTTGCACCGAGTCCCGCGGGATCGCTGACTTTCAGGTGAAGCTCGCCCGTGCGGCTCTGAGCGAAGAGTGATGTGGCGCAAAACAGAAGGATGAGAGATCGTTTCACGAAACTTTGTGGTGCTGAACAATTGTACATTGTTCCGCGGTGGCATTCGGCCCGGCAATTGCCAGAATGCCGTTGATTTAGAGCCCGTGTGCGGAGGGATCGAAAGTGTGCGGAAGGAGCGGCGGAATCGAGGAGGGCGCCGAGGGGCGCCCCATCGCCGCGAAACAATCGGGCAAGGCGCCCCGTTCAGCGGTTCCTCGGCCTTCTCTATTGAACGTTCGAGATTACCAGGTTGCTTTCAGCCGTGAGTGTAGCGCTCGTGGGAGGGACGAGCGCCCCCGTCGCGGTTGTGATGGCGAAGATGTTGATGAGATTGCCTGCCGTGTTGCCACCGAGGACGTAGACTTGCGCGCCGAGTGGATTGGAGACAATCGAGTTGGTGATCGAAAGCGCAAACGGCGAACCAGGGACTTGTGCCTGAAGGGCTCCGGTTCCGGTGCTGTCGATTGGAAATCCTGCGATGCCGATTCCGGGATCATTGCCGTCGATTACGTAGAGAAATTTGCCCGTGCTGTCGATTGCGAAGAAGTTGGGAAGCATGTTGGCCGGCATGTTGAAGGGCGAACCCAGGACGGCACCCAAATCACCTGTGAGGGTATTGACGCTGTACGCGGAAATCTGGGAGGAATCCGTTGTGTATAAGAATTTTCCGTTGGCATGGATCGCAATGAACCGGCCGGGATTTGCAAGCCCTCCGTCGTCGATGAACGGAGAATTCGGTGTCTCGGTCATGGCGCCGGTAACGGCGTTGAGAGAGAAGACATGAATCTGAGCAGTCACGGCGTCAGGAACGTAGGCAAATTTGCCATCGCTCGACACCGCGAGGAAGTCGGGATCAGGCACGACGCTGAAAGGTGATCCGGTGGCTTCGGTCAAGGTGCCCGCTCCCTGATTGATGAGAAACACGTGAATCTTGCCCTGCGTGAAGTTGGTGACAAAAAGCAGGTGGCCCGTTGGATCGGCCTCCAGGTGCGTGAATGCGTCGAGCTTCTCTGGCGCTGCGGCGAAAGTGAAGCTCTGCCCGTTGGACGTGACGGTGCCGGTATTGCCGTGGCCGATGATAAATCCAATGATCGACGGCTGAGTTGACGGGGCAACTGGCGTTTCGTTCAACACATAAAGAAATTTGTTGTTCGATACCACCAGCTCGCCGACAGCCGCTTTCGCCGTGTTGCACAGGAGGGTCAGATTGCCGGTGGAATCGATGCCATAGGCAAGAATGGCGCCGGTGCTGTCGACGCTGTACATGACTTGAGTAGGCGTGTCGGTGCTGCTGCATTTGTTATTACCGCCCCCGCCAGTCGAGCAAGTCGGTTGCGTGGCGGCCGGGTTGAGCAGCGGATGCACCGTGGCGGGTCTGCTTTCGTCGCCATTGTGGGACACAGGATTTACGATTGCCGATCCCGTCACCACGGCGGACGCGACCGGATTACAAACGAACGACCCGCAACTGGAAACGGTTAGAGCGGCCACCACCAGCAGAAGCAAACTCACGAATGGAAATCTCGTTGCATTTTTCATGATCCGAAGCCCACTCCTTTCGCAAGCCAAACCGCGAAATGCCCCCCCAAATCTATAGTGGCGGCGACGTGTTTCGAAAGTATGAGGCCCGAAGCAGGAGCCTTCAATTGTGCATTAGGGCAGCTTGCTGAAAATGACACTACAGAGGTGCGCACGATTCAAAGGTGAAGTCGAGTCCCGGACTTGAACCGGGGACCTGCCGATTACGAGTAGAGTGACTAAATCTCTTTTGTTTCTGGCGTTTTCCAGAACGCAGGCAGGCGCAAGACGGCGTTCTTAGGCTCAGTTGTTAACAAGGATGTTAGCAAGACAATTTTGGAGATCTGCAAAGAACTGGCGGGCCGACGACTAGGGCTACGCGAGCTCACGTGCTGCACCGCGGTACGAGAGGAACGCGCAGTGGGTGACTTGTCCAGTTATCCGAACGCAATCGGGACCTAGACGAGGCTGTGATATAAATCGATCAAGAATCATGAAGCCTGGTGTAGATACCCGTGCTGCGATCCGCAGGGCAGCCCTGCTCTTAACCATCGGAGTCTGCGTTTTAGGAACCGATCGTGGAACGCCGACAATCTGGAAGGCCGAAGCCCGATCTCCAGATGGTTTATGGATTGCCAGCATTCAGACCTTACAGAACGGCGGTTTTGGAACGGCCAGTCTCGATACCGTGGTGTACCTGAAGCAGACCAATCGCTCGGAGCCACCGGTGCAGGTCTTAGGCTTGTCTTGCCGAGGTCCGGCTCCCCGGCCCTACGTCTTGGATCAGGCCAACGCGGGGGGACTATAAATCAAGTGGTGAAGTCACGCTGGCTGCGGATTAACCTGTCAACCGTGTATTTGCTCTGACACTTACAGCGGAGAAGACCTCAGGATGAATCGATTCAAGTTCGCCTTTGCGGTTGCGCCGTTCCTATCGTTTTCATTCGCGGCAGCGGCCAATGCGCAAAGTAGTGAACAATCATCGACGACCTCGCAGATATCGGCTCTCACGGTGCGCTCGGATTTGGTGCTCGTGCCGGCGTTGGTGAAAACCAAGGCCGGCGAAGTTGTCTTCTCGCTCACCGCCGACGATTTCATCCTCACTGATAACGGCGCACCGCAGTCGTTGCGCCTGGAGCCCGATACCGATTCGCAGCCCTTGGCGCTGGTCGTCATCGTTCAGACCGGCGGCCGTGGTGCGGAACACCTGCGTGACTACCGTGATCTGGGGGCCGTGCTGGATGCCGTCATCGGCAATGTGCCGCATCGCGTCGCTGTGGTCAGCTTTGATAGCTCGCCTCGGCTCGAACAGGACTTCACCACCAATACGGATCCGGCAGCCAAGACGATTGCCACCGTTCAGGAAGGCGATTCGGGCGCGGCCATCCTTGATGCGCTCAATTTCGGAATCAATCTTCTGCGCAAGCAGCCGCCAGCCTATCGCCGTGCCGTGCTGCTATTCAGCGAGACGGTCGACGGCGGCAGCCAAACGAGCTTCGAGGATGCCGTACGCGCAGTCGACGATACTAACACGGCGATCTATAGCTTCGGCTTTTCGAGCACGAGAGCCGCGGTGAAGCACGAGGCGTCGAAGGTGCCGCTGCCCGGAGGAACTCCTTACGGGAACGAGCCCTACCCGGCGGGTGGCTGCATGAGCACCGGTGCCGATCCGGACGCGCACGGCAAACGCGGCGTTCAGGCACTGGACTGCGCAAGTGATCTGCTTCCACCGTTACGGCTGGCACGGATGGCGTTCCTCACTGCGAAGGACGGTCTCAAGCGCAACGTGCCCGAGTCCGTGGCGCAACTGACGGGTGGCGAGTACTTCGCCTTCAAGGACGCAACAACGCTCAGCCGACACCTGATAGCCATCTCGAACGATGTGCCAAACTACTACGCCCTGAGCTTCCGTCCGCAGTCGCCACTCCCAGGGCTCCATGCGCTGGAACTGAGGCTCAAGAATAAACCGGAGTTCCAACTGAGGGCGCGAAAGGCATACTGGGTCGACGCCGAGGCGTCCGCGAAAGATAAGTAGCTCCGTCTGCAGGGAAAGTAGCGAAGGTTCAAGGCCGGGCCGAGCTACCGAATCTTTCTGTCGATCGAGCTTTCACTTTTGCGGCCTCCTCTTCTCGATTCCTAGGTGATGAATTTGTTTGCAGCGAACGGAGAAGCCGACTCGAGATTCCGGCAATTTCATCGACGGCAGCCTCAAACGGCGCTTCGTTTGTCTTCGACGGTTTGCTAAAACCGCTGATTTTCCTCACAAACTGAAGCGAAGCATTCCGAACCTCTTCCTCAGTAACGGGTGGATCGAAATTGAAAAGAAGCTTGATGTTTCT
>Ga0307475_10000603_pt1 | contig 21604 bp, 21 predicted proteins | sample atmos_gasesECM1C_FD_203317 | JGI IMG/M metagenome (GOLD analysis project Ga0307475, IMG submission 203317) | Hardwood forest soil microbial communities from Morgan-Monroe State Forest, Indiana, United States - atmos_gasesECM1C_515 | ecosystem: Environmental > Terrestrial > Soil > Temperate... | reverse complement strand
TCCTGGCCAGCAACACCTCCACTCTCAATATTGATGAAATCGCATCAGCCACGTCGCGCCCGGAATTCGTGATTGGCACGCATTTCTTCAGCCCGGCAAATGTGATGCGCCTCCTCGAAATCGTGCGCGGCAAAAAGACCGGCAAGGAAGTGATCGCGACGTGCCTGCAGCTTTCAAAGAAGCTAGGAAAAGTCGGTGTGCTCGTGGGCAATTGCCGCGGCTTCGCGGGTAACCGCATGTTTCATCCCTATATTCGCGAGGCGACGTTTCTTGTGGAAGAGGGCGCCGGCGTAGAGGCTGTTGACGGCGCGCTCTACAATTTTGGAATGGCCATGGGACCGCTGGCGACGGGCGACCTCGCCGGCCTCGATGTTGGCTGGCGCATTCGCAAGGAGTATCGCCACCTGGAAAAACCCGGGCTGCGCCAAGCGTTTGCCGCAGATCGTCTGTGCGAGCTGGGACGCTACGGTCAAAAAACTGGCGCCGGCTGGTACAAGTACGACGAAAATCGCCGCCCGACTCCCGATCCCGAAGTCGCCGAAATGGTCCGCAAATGGTCGGCCGAGGCCGGCATTCCGCAACGCCAGATCTCGCCTGAAGAAATCGTTGACCGGTGCATCTACGCGCTCGTCAACGAAGGTGCGCGCATTCTCGAAGAAGGCATCGCGCTGCGCGCCGTGGATCTCGATATCATCTATCTCAATGGCTACGCGTTTCCGGCCTATTGCGGCGGGCCGATGTGGTATGCCGATACCGTGGGTTTGAAAAAGGTTTACGACCGTGTCGCTGAATTCCATCAGCAGCATGGCGAACTCTGGCAACCCGCGCCGCTGCTGAAACAGTTTGCCGAGCAAGGAAAACTCTTCGCGGACTTCAACCGGGAACAAAGCGTGACGGCGTAGCCCGCGATCATTCTATGAGCCGCGTTCTCCTGGTCCGCCACGCACAAGCATCTTTTCTCGAGCCGGATTACGACAAGCTATCTCCACTAGGTGAGACGCAAGCTCGACATTTGGGGAAATATTGGGCGCGGCATAGAGTTTCGTTTGATCGAACATTTTCCGGCCCGTGTGTTCGCCAGCGAGATACCGCCAGAATCGTCAGCGAAGCGTACTTGGATGCCGGCCTCAACTTTCCAGATCCAATCGTCATGCAGGAGTTCGATGAATATCAGGGGGAGGCAGTGCTCGTGAAGGCCCTCCCGCAGCTCGTAGAAACGGATGCAACCATCCGCGCGCTGCATCAGCAGCTCCTCAGTGTGCGTACTCCCGCGGACCGCACGAAACCATTCCAGAAAATGTTTGAAGCTGTGATCCGCAAATGGGTGGGTGGGGAGATTTCCGTGCCCGGCGTAGAATCCTGGGCCGAATTTTGCGCGCGTGTGAACAGCGGCCTTTCCCGCTTCCTCTCCGGAGCCAAGCGCGGCGAACAGGCTGCGATCTTTTGTTCTGGTGGGCCAATTGCCGTCGCCGTGCAGCGCGCTTTGAATCTTTCTCCAGCGGACACGTTGCGAGTCGCGTGGATGTCGCGAAATTGTTCTTACAGCGAGTCCCTTTATTCCGGCGAACGATTTACTCTGAGCTCGTTCAATGAAATTCCGCATCTGGACGACGCCTCGCTGCTGACGTATCGCTGAAGGAGAAATCGCACGTCCGACATGTCCGAATTTCGTGACCGTCCGGCCAACTTGCGGCCCGGAGAAGAGCTCGACCTGACACGGCTCGAGCCTTTCTTGCGAACTCATTTTCCTGATGCGACGGGCCCTCTTGAAATCGCGCAATTCCCCAGCGGCCATTCCAACCTGACCTACCTACTGCGCTTCGGTGATCGCGAGTTGGTTTTGCGCCGCCCGCCCTTCGGAACTAAAGTGAAAAGCGCCCACGATATGAGCCGCGAATGCCGCGTGCTTGAAAAACTCCATGCCGCTTATCCCCCCGCGCCGGAAGTGGTGCTGTACTGCGACGACATTTCAATACTCGGTAGCCCCTTTTACGTGATGAAGCCCATCCAAGGTGTTATCCTGCGCCGGTCTTTACCCGCTGGCTTGAATTTCACAGCGGACGTTGCCCGGCGGCTTAGCGAATCTTTCGTGGACAATCTCGCGCGCCTGCATGGGCTGGACTACTCCGCGATCGGTCTTGCTGATCTCGGAAAGCCGCAGGGTTATCTCGAGCGACAGGTGCGCGGATGGATCGAGCGCTACCACGGCTCAAAGACGCACGAGCTGCCGGAGGTCGAGCCGATCTCCAGTTGGTTGATAGAAAATCTTCCGCCCGCAAGCGAAGCCGCGCTAATTCACAATGACTACAAATTCGACAACGTAGTGCTCGATCCCGCGGACATCACGAAAATTGTCGGGGTTCTCGATTGGGAGATGTGCACCATCGGCGATCCGCTGAGCGATCTAGGCACCGCGCTCGCGTATTGGGTCGGGCCTGAGGATGCGGAAGAACTCCAGAAAATCCGTTGGGGTCCGACGAACTGTCCCGGCAGTTTCTCGCGCGATCAACTGGTTGAGCGCTACGTCCGCGCGACCGGCCGCGATGTCTCCAACATGGTTTTCTATGTCGCGTTCGCTCGATTCAAAGTCGCAGTGATTGTGCAGCAGATTTATTACCGCTACCACCACGGCCTCACCAAGGATTCGCGGTTCGCTGCACTCTTGGACGTAGCCAAGATTCTCCTGCGCGCTTCTCTGCACTCTGCAGAAAGTGGTGCAATCTAGACGCATCACGCATCCCTGCCTGTTTTGCCTGTGACCTTACCAAAGGTGTCCTGAGGATCTTTACGAGTAGTAGCGAACGATCCATTCAGCCACGCAGCAGGGCTTTTCTGCGCCCTCGCATTCGATTGAAATGGAAAATACAGCTTCCATGCAATCAGAGACCTCTTTCAGGGATTGCAGAGAAACGCGGGCGCGTACCCGTGAACCGGCGCGAACCGCAGCAGGAAAGCGGACTCGATTCACCCCGTAATTAATCCCCATACGCACGCCGCTGCGGATCTCGATAGCCTGCTTCAGGAAGTGACTCAGCAGCGAAAGCGTCAAGAAGCCGTGCGCGATCGTCGCGCCGTAGGGTGACTCCTTTTGCGCGCGTTCGCGGTCCACATGAATCCACTGACGGTCTTCCGTGGCTTCCGCAAATTGTTGGATACGCTCTTGCGTCAGCGTCAACCAATCCGTCACGCCAATCTCGCGCCCCAAAAAGCTTTTTAGTGACTGGAGATTTTCAACTGCTATTGGCGCCATGAAGGGTTCCTGATCGAATTTCTCCAAATGCCGGCATCCGCTGCGGATCGCCCAGCCGGGCTCGCAGAAAATTATTCGAGAAGGTCTGGCTCCTCGCGAATGATGCGGTTTAGCATTGGCTGGAACTGGAACCATCCAGCGAGGTGCGCGCCCACCGTCTCTCTGGTCGCTACCGCACTGGCATGATCAATTTTCACTGGCTTGCCCGCGGCCTCGGCCAGCAGTTGCGCCTGGCAACTCCGGTCCATCGTGATGAACCACCACGCCGCCTCCTCCACCGTGTGCCCCACGGTCAGAAGGCCGTGGTTGCGCAATATCGCAGCTTTGAAATTCCCCAGCGCCTGGGCGATGCGCTCGCCTTCAGAAGTTTCATACACCACACCGGTGAAATCCTCGAAGAGCCCATGGTCCTCATAGAACGCGCAGGCATCCTGCGTGATGGGATCGAGCAGCCGCCCGAGTGACGCCCACGCCTTCCCATACATCGAGTGAGAATGCGCGGCGGCCACCACGTCTGGGCGCGCTGCATGCACTTGCGAGTGGATCGCAAAAGCCGCCTGGTTTACTGGATACTTGCCTTCGACAACTTCGCCTTGATGATTTACCAAAATAAGGTCCGACGCGCAGATCTGCCCAAAATGCATTCCGAATGGATTCACCCAGAAATGATCCTGCCTCTCGGGGTCGCGAGCGGTAATGTGGCCTGCTACTCCTTCATCAAATCCGAAGCGCGAAAAAAGCCGAAAAGCTGCAGCCAAGCGCTGCTTGCGGTGGTTCCGTTCTTCTCTGGCAGTCGCAAATGTCGGCGGTCGCGGGATATTCAAAGCGTTTGTAGGTGCTCCAGCCATAAGACCTCCCTTCGATTGAACGCGCGCGGCTAGTGTCCCGCGGCTTGCGGCGCTGATTTCCTCGATTTTCCAAGCTCCTGCCTGGCGATTGCTTCCTCGTGCACTTCGTCCGGCCCGTCCGCCAGTCGGAGCGCGCGTACCATGGCCCAAGCAGCAGCGAGAAAAGTATCTTGTGAAACGCCTGCGCCCCCATGCGCTTGAATGGCTCGATCGAGCACGCGCAACGTCACGTTGGGCGCCACTACCTTGATCATCGCTATTTCCGCGCGCGCGTCTTTGTTCCCGACAGTATCCATCATGTGCGCTGCTTTCAGCGTCAGCAGCCGAGCTTGCTCGATCTCCATCCGTGAAGTAGCAATGTCGGCGCGGATCGTCCCTTGCTCCGCGAGTCGTTTGCCGAAAGCGACTCGCGTTTGGACGCGGCCGCACATTGTTTCCAGTGCCCGTTCGGCCACGCCGATGCACCGCATACAGTGATGAATGCGCCCCGGCCCAAGCCGGCCCTGCGCGATTTCAAATCCGCGCCCTTCGCCAAGCAGTATATTTGTCACCGGGACGCGCACATTTTCGAATGTCACTTCAGCGTGGCCGTGCGGCGCATGATCGTAGCCATACACCGTAAGCAGCCGAACCACCTTCACGCCCGGCGCGTCCATCGGCACCAGCACCATGGACTGCTGCTTGTGCGCCGCCGCGGAAGGATCCGTCTTGCCCATGAAGATCGCGATTTTGCAGCGAGGGTCACCGGCACCTGAGGTCCACCACTTCCGTCCGTTGATTACATATTCGCTGCCGTCGCGCGCGATGCGCGATTCAATGTTCGTCGCGTCGGAGGAAGCGACGGCGGGCTCGGTCATCGCGAAGCAGGATCGAATTTCGGCTGCGAGCAGCGGCTTCAGCCAGCGCGATTTTTGTTCCGGCGTGCCGTATCGAGCGAGCACTTCCATATTACCTGTGTCCGGTGCCGAGCAATTGAACACTTCAGGGGCCATGAAGCTTCGGCCCATGATTTCGCAGAGCGGCGCGTACTCCAGGTTCGTCAGCCCGGCACCGTTTTCGTCGTTCGGCAAAAACAGATTCCACAGGCCAGCCGCGCGCGCTTTCGGTTTCAGCTCTTCGATCACGCGCGTCGGCGTCCAACGGTTGCGTTCGATTTCGCCGTTGAAGCGCCGCTCGTTCGGATAGATGTGCTCGTCCATGAAGGCCCGCAACCGCTGCTGCAGTTCTTTCACTTTGTCGCTGAATTCGAAATTCACGTGGGTCTCTTATTTGCCGGTGAAAGTGGGCGGCCGCTTCTCGAGAAAATGCGCGACGCCTTCTTTGAAGTCTTCGCTCTGCAGACTCTGCAGCATCTCGCGCTCGGCAATTTCGATCGCTTCTCCGAGCGACTCAAACATCGCGCTGTAAACTTGCCGCTTGATAACGCGCGTCGACCGCGGGCTGACGTTCAACGCGATATCGCGCGCATATTCGTGCACCTTAGCCGAAAAAACATCCTGCGGAAAGATCTGGTTCACCAGGCCCATGCGCAGCGCTTCCTGCGCATCAATCATCCGCCCGGAATACAATAGATCGAGCGCGTTCGGAATTCCTACAATCCGCGGCAGCATCCAGGCCATTCCATACTCGGCAATCAGCCCCCGCCGCGCAAAAGCCGTCCCGAATCGCGCCGCATCCGACGCGAATCGCAGATCGCAATAGAGCGTGATTACCAGCCCCAGCCCCACCACCGGCCCGTTGATTGCCGCAATCACGGGTTTCTCTACAGCCGGGAAATAGGAGTACTTTTTTTGAAAATCTGGCCGCGCGCCCTTGCGCCTGGTGCCAGCAAGAGCCTGGGCACGGTTTTTTTTGTCGAGCCCACGCTCAGCCACGGTGCTCAAAAGCGAAATGTCTGCGCCCGCGCAAAATCCCCGCCCCGCGCCCGTCAGCACAATCACGCGCACGGCATCGTCGCGTTCCGCCTCCCCCATTGCCGCGCGGACTTCCCGGTCCATCGTCGCAGTCCAAGCATTCAGCTTGTCTGGCCGGTTCAGCGTGATCGTGGCGACGCAATCTGCAACGTTGTAAAGCGTCTCCAGGTTTGCCATAGTGTGCGCGATTATATACAATGCCGCGCGCGTTAGTCACTCTCATGTAAGAGTGACTCTCACCTCGAGGGTTCCATGGCGTTCGCCCAAAATCAGGGCGCAAAAATCTACTGGGACCAACAGGGGGAAGGCGCGCCTCTGCTCCTTATCATGGGCCTCGGATGGACGTCCCAGATGTGGTACCGCTCGCGGCCCGTCCTGGCTGCTCAATTCCGCACTATCGCCTTCGACAACCGCGGCGTTGGGCAGAGCGATGTTCCACCCGGCCCTTATCCGATTGCGCTGATGGCGTCCGACGCCGCGGCCGTCCTCGATGCCGCCGGCGTCGAGCGCGCGCACGTTTGCGGCATGTCCATGGGCGGGATGATCGCGCAGGAATTTGCGTTGCAGTATCCGCAGCGAGTGCGCTCGCTGATACTCGGCTGCACGGCCCCCGGCGGACCGAACGCGGCGCAGGCCGAGCGAGAAGTCATTCAGCTTCTTCTCGCGCCCCGCGGGAACCCAGAGGAGATGGCCAAAGCAATCACTCCTTATATATATGACCCCGGCACGCCAGACGCGCGGAAGGAAGAGGATCTAGCCGTGCGCAGGCCGTGGTTTCCGACAGCCGAAGGCTACCTGGCGCAATTGCAGGGCATCATGGCCTGGGAGGCTTACAGCCGCCTGCCGCAGATCGCCGCGCCCACGCTTGTGATCCACGGCGAATCGGATCGCCTGGTGCCGCCGGAAAATGGCAGGCTGATCGCCGCGCGCATTCCGAGTGCAGAGCTTGTGTTGATCCCGCACGCGAGTCACATTTTTCCAACTGATCAGACAGAAGCCGCGCATCGCGCGATGCTGGATTTCCTCGCCGCACAAACAAATGATCCGCGGCGGTCACGAGGCGATGGCGCTCGCACCGCCTCTCAGAGAATTTGCTAGAATTTACGCGCTTCAATAAAAGCAAACGCGTCATGGAGGCTCACCGATGACTCAAAACTTCGAAAATCACGCCAGGCTTGTCCCCGCTTTTCATTTCTTCATTCTCCCGGTTTTTCTCTTGAACGTATTCTGGTCGATCTATCGTCTCATCCAATCATTCTCCATCGAGTCGGCTAGGTCGCTTCTGCTGGCGCTGGCTTTCTTACTCCTCGCCTTGTACGGCCGGATGTTCACGCTCACTGTTCAGGATCGTCTCATCCGGCTTGAGATGCGTCTTCGCTTGCAGCAATTGCTGCCGCAAGAGTTGCGCCCTCGCATCTTCGACTTCACGATTGACCAATTGGTGGCGCTGCGTTTTGCGAGTGACGTTGAATTGCCCACACTGTGCCGCAAAGTTCTCGACGAGCAAATCGCGGACCGCAAAGTGATCAAGAAGATGGTTCAGAATTGGCAGCCGGATTTCCTCCGCGCATAGCGCGGGCGTTCTATAGATTCATCAGCACGGAAGGTTCCGATTTTATTGCTGTTTACTCGGCTCCGTTTTCCAGAAGTCCACGCCGGCGGCCTGCGGCGGTAGGTCAACTGTCGCGACCGTCTTGAGCGATTCCAGGTCAATCACTTCAAGCGTGCCGGGATCGGAGCCGATTCCTTCAACGGAAATAAACGCGTAGCGGTTATCGGGCGAGACCACCGCGCCGTGCACCACTCTCCGCTTCGTCGGAATCCGCGCCAGCTCTTTCCCGTTTTTCGGATCGAACACGGAGACGGACTGCCCGCGCTTGTTCGTCGCCACCAGCCGCCCGTCTTTCGTCATCGCCAGGTTGTACACACCGGCGCCCGCCGCAAACCGCCGCGCCACTTTCCATGACGCGACGTCCACGGCCACAATTTCATTCGACTTGTTGCACGCGACATACACTTCAGACCCGTCGTTCGAAGGCTGCGCCCAAGTCGGCACGCACGTCAGCTCGCCCATCTTCATTTGCGCGTGCGGCGCGCCCGGCATTCCCATCTCTTTGCCTGCGCTCAAAACGACGTGCCGCGACAATTCAAATTTCTGCGTGTCGATTTCCGCGAGCATATCGTCCATCATGCAGCCTGAATAGTGCTTCGTCGCCTGCGTGTTCAGCCGCGAACCATGCGGCATCGTGCAGGTGGTGATGCGCTTCACTTCGATCATTTCTTCCGTGGCCACCACGGAAATGGACGAAGGCATCATGTCGCCGTGAAAATTTGCGTTTGCGACGTAAATGAACTCTCCATCGCGCGAAATATCCACGGTCGCAGGAAAAAGCCCCAGCGACTTGTAGCGCACCACTTCGTCCGTACCGGCCTTCAATTTCCACACCGAGCCGTCGGGCCTTCCATGCCCCACAGTCACATATATAAATTGCTTGTCGGGCGAAACAGCGATTCCGTGCGGCCCGTTGATATCTGTCGGCATCAGCCCGATGTGCGTTTCGTGTTCGATGCGCGCGCCATTCGGTCCGAAGCGTACCAGGACAACTTTGTCCGCGGCTTCGCACACCACATAGACGAGATAATCCTGCGCGGCGCTCGCCACAGCTCTGCCCTTCGCGGCTTGTTCCTGCGCAGCAATCGGGCGGAACAGGAGCGGTGCTGACGCCAGGAGCAAAAGAAGTACGAACACTCCAAAATTCTTCACGCGCACATGCCGGCGGCACGCATGCAGCCGCGTATCGTCAACTCCAAAATCGATAAGCATCAAATTCTCCTCGCCCGAAACAATCCCAGCCGCACGCGTAGCTTGCGCCCCCGCAGAAAGGATTGCAGCGAACAACCTACCACCGATTGAAATGATTTGTGGGATTTCCGATGAAATAAAGGTCGGATCTTCGAAGCAACACTCGACCGAATGTTACTATGGGTGCGTTCGGCAAACGGTGCGACGACTGGTCTTCAGCACAAGCCCGCTACCAAGAGGTTACACCCAGCCCGACCGCCTTCTGAATAATTGGGTGGCGTACACTATCCGGTTGGGTGCATCCGGTGGTAGATTCGCGCCGGGCGACTTCGTGCCAGATCAAACTCACACCAGGCTGGCGGTCCCCGCCACCCTTGCTTCCACACCGAGCTCGCCCGCTGGTCTTGTCGCCGGCTTGGGATTGTTCGACGCGACCATGGTCGTCATGGGCGGCATCATCGGTTCCGGCATCTTCATCAATCCTTATGTCGTCGCCACGCTGGTTCATACGCCTGTTCTCATTCTCGGTGCCTGGATGGCTGGCGGCGCAATTGCAATGCTGGGCGCCTTCATCTACGCCGAGCTTGCTGATCGCATGCCGAAAGTCGGCGGGCAGTACGCCTATCTCTGCGCCGCATTCCACCCTGCGCTCGGGTTTTTGTACGGGTGGGTCTCCCTGCTGGTCATTGGCGCGGGAGGGACCGCTGCTGTGGCCGTGACATTCGCAAAGTATTTTGGCCAACTCACTCATCTCGCGATTCCTGAAGATGTCTCCGCCATCGCCGTCGTTGTAGCCCTGGTGGCCATCAACTGCATGGGTGTGCGCGCGGGAAGCGGCCTGCAGAGTTTCTTCATGGTCCTGCGTATTCTCGCCGTTGCGCTGATAGTCGCTGGCGGCGCGTGGTTCGTTGTGCGAGCATCCGGCGCTTCACAAACGACCTGGCATCCGGTAGCGGACCGACCCATTTCGTTCGGGCTTCTCAGCGTCCTCGGCGCCTCGATGATTCCGGTGCTCTTCGCGTATGGCGGCTGGCAGACGGCCAATTTCATCGCGACCGAAATTCGCGAGCCGCGCAAGACTCTTGCGCGCGCTCTTCTCCTGGGTGTTCTCGGCGTTATCGCGCTCTATGTTTCCGTCAATTTCATCTATGTGCAGGCGCTCACGCCTGCGGGCCTCGCCTCCACGGCCACTCCTGCGTCCGATGTGATGCGCCGGGCTTTTGGCGATATCGGAGCCCGCCTGATTGCCGTTGCCATCGTCATTTCCACGGTCGGTTTTCTCAGCCAGGCTATGCTGACCTACCCCCGCCTCTATTTCGCCATGGCCTCAGATGGCGTGCTTCCCGCCGGATTCGCGCGGCTCGCCCAGCGGAGCCGTGCTCCGGTGGGAACGATCGTGCTCCAGGGCAGTGTCACAATTGCCGTTGTCCTCCTCGGAACATACGAGCAGATCCTGAGCTACGTGGTCGTAATGGATTGGCTTTTTTTCGGCCTCACGGCGTCGTGCTTGTTCATTTTTCGCAGACGCGACCGCCGCAATCTCGCCGCCGGCGCTGATGCGAACATCGGCTATCGCGTCCCAGGCCATCCCTGGTCCACTGGACTTTTCACTGCCGTCTCGGGATTGATTGTGATCAATACGATATATAAATATCCTCGCAATGCAGGTGTCGCTGTGTGTATCCTCTTCGCCGGGCTCCCATTCTATTTCCTATTACGAGGGCGCGCGCAGCGCCCGGCCAATTCCGAGTGAATTTCCCATGAGTCCTCAACGCCGGGATGTCCGTTCGGTGTATATGGAATGGGCGAAGTTGCGTTCCGTCGCCCGCTACAATCTCGCTGCCAGCGATCTTTCACAACTTCCACTCGCCGATCTGCATGTCCGCATCGAAGACCTAGAAATCACCGGCCCCGGAGCCTATGGCTTTGAGCCGCTCATGCAACGGCTAGCCTCGAAGGCGGGAGTGCACGTGGAATGTGTTGTTCATGCGCAGGGCGCCTCAATGGCGAATCATCTCGCGATGGCTGCTTTGCTTGAGCCCGGGGATGAAGTGTTGGTCGAGGAACCCACCTACGAGTCGCTGCTCGCCGCCGCGCAATATCTCGGCGCAAGAATTCGCCGTTTCCCGCGCCGCTTCGAGAATGGTTTTCAACTCGACCCGCGCGAGGTCGAACGCACCATTTCGCCTCGCACCCGTCTGATTGTCCTTACCAACCTTCACAATCCCACCGGCGTCCGTACTTCGGACGCAGCTCTGAAGCTTGTCGGCGAGATTGCCCGCAGTCTGGGCGCGCACGTGCTCGTGGACGAGGTTTATCTCGAAGCCTGCTTCGACTCTCCGTGGAAGTCTGCCTTCCACCTCGGAGCGAATTTCATCGCTACCAGCAGCCTTACCAAGGCCTACGGCCTGTCCGGACTTCGTTGCGGTTGGGTGCTGGCAGCGCCACCGCTTGCGCAGCGCATGTGGCGCCTCAACGATCTCTTTGGAGTGGTCGCGCCGCATGCCGCCGAGTTGCTCAGCGTGATCGCGCTCGATCATCTTCCGCAAATTACTGCGCGCGCCAAACAAATTCTCACGACAAACCGCGCGCTCCTGAAGAAGTTCCTTGATTCCCGCAAAGACCTTCTCTCCATCTGGCCTGAAGCAGGGACTGTCGCCTTCCCGCAATTGACCACCAGCCCGGCAGAGGCCTTCTGCCAACTGCTGCGTGAAAAATACGAAACCAGCGTCGCGCCCGGACGGTTCTTTGAAGCTCCGGAGCATTTCCGCGTCGGCATTGGCGGCGAGACAGAGAATGTTCGTGAGGGATTGTCACGCGTCGCAGCGGCGCTTGATGACCTGGCTTCCAAGCGGTGACCATCCGGCATCGGTGAGCTAAGAATGATTGGTGCGCCTGAGGGCCGAACGCGCCGGCTTCGATCGCAAAATCTCGACCAGCGCCCGCGCGGCAGCCGCAAGCGGCCGGTCCTGCCTGTACACCAGGTAAACTCGCCGCAAGATTCTCATCTGGCGCAGACGCAACTCCTTCAGATCGCCGCGCCCGATTTCCTCTCGCACGCACATTCGCGGCACGATCGCCACGCCCCGCTTCATTTCCACGAATCGCTTGATGCTCTCGATCGTCGGCAGTTCGATACCCATCCGTAGCGGCACTTTGTGCCGGGCGAACATCTGGATCACTCGTTGCCGGTACGGTGAATCCACGATGTGCGCGACAAACGTTTCCTCTCCCAGCGCGCTGATGTCCACTTCCTTGCGCTTCGCCAACGGGTGCCCGGGCCAGACGATCAGCGCCAGCCCATCGCGATAAAATTCCACGGCCGCCAATTCCCGTTCTTCCGGCAAATAGGAAATCACGCCGATATCGAGCTGATGGTTCAGCACCTCGCGCGGTACATCCCGCGAAAACACCCGGTGCACCCGTATTTGAATTCCGGGATAAACGCGCCGGTAGCGGTCGAGCGCCGGCAGCAACGCATGGATCGAGCTTTCATTCACGCCGATGGACACCTGCCCGCGCTCGAGCCCCTGCAATTCCTTCATCCCTTTGCCGATTTCTTCGCGCAGGTTCAGCATGCGCTCCGCATACTCGAGCAGCAGCGTGCCGGCGTCCGTCAGCGCGCGCGCACCCGATCCGCGGACGAAGAGCGGCTGGCCCACCCAATCTTCCAGCTTGCGCATCGCGATGCTCACCGCCGGTTGCGTGCGATACAGCTTCTCCGCGGCGCGGGAATAGCTGCGCTCTTGCGCCACCGTTTTGAATACCTGCAGGGCCGCCAGATCCACGAACTTCTCTCCTGATGGGAACTGCCTCTGTATAAGCCAGATTTATCATACATGCAACAAATATAAATTGGACATGCTAGCGCGAATCGCGGTTCACTCCTTGTGACTCGCAGGAGTCTCCATGGACATCGTCCAAATCTTCGACACCACTCTGCGTGACGGCGAGCAATCGCCCGGCTTCTCCATGAATCGCGAGGAAAAGCTGCGCCTCGCCCGCCAACTTGAACAGCTTGGCGTGGATGTGATCGAAGCCGGATTTCCCATCGCTTCTCCCGGGGACCTCGAAGCCGTCCGCGCCGTCGCCGGAGAAATTCGCGGCTGCCGTGTCGCCGCTCTCGCACGCGCGCGGCAGGAAGATGTGGACGGAGCACTGCACGCGCTTGAACCTGCTGCTAAGCCGCGCTTGCACATTTTCTACGCCACTTCCGATCTTCACTTGAAACACAAGCTGCGGATCACGCGCCATGAAGCGCAAGCCCAGATCGCCCGCATGATCCGCTTTGGGCGCAAGCATTGTGATGAAGTGGAATTTTCCGCAGAAGACGCGAGCCGCAGCGATATCGATTACCTTTGCGATGTCGCCGAAGCAGCCGCCGATGCCGGCGCCACAATCCTGAATCTTCCCGACACGGTTGGCTACACCACGCCTGGCGAATACGCGGAAATGTTTCGACGCGTCTGCGCGCGCCTCGCTTCGTACCCAAACATCATCTTTAGCGCGCATTGCCACAATGACCTTGGCCTCGCCGTCGCCAATTCGCTCGCGGCCATCACGGCGGGCGCGCGCCAGGTGGAATGCACCATCAACGGAATCGGCGAGCGCGCCGGCAATGCCTCACTCGAAGAAATCGCCGTCGCACTGCATGTCCGCCAGGCTCACTACGGCGCTTCCACGAACATTGTGCTCGAGAAAATCTATTCCACCAGTCGCCTGCTCACCGCCATCACCGGCGTCTCTGTCCCGCCTAACAAAGCAGTGGTCGGCGCGAATGCGTTTGCGCACGAAGCGGGCATTCACCAGGATGGCATCCTGAAAAATCCGCTCACCTACGAGATCATCCATCCGGAGAAAGTCGGCGTGCCCTCGCGCCGCCTCGTGTTCGGAAAACATTCCGGCCGCAACGCCTTGCGCGCGCGCCTGGAAGAGCTTGGCTATCGCACCAGCGAATCCGAGTTGGCGGAATGCTACCGCCTGGCCATCGAGCGCGCTGACAGTGCAAAGCAAGTCAGCGACCGCGACCTCCTCGTCATCATTCACAAAGTTCGCCGTGCCAGCGCGCCCGATAAAGCCCGCCACGACGCGAGCACAGCCGCAGCACACTGAGATCCAGGGGACCGGGCCATGAGTGGCGTTCGAAAAACTATCGCAGTCCTGCCGGGAGACGGTATTGGCCCCGAAGTCACGCGTGCCGCCGTGGAGTTGCTGGAAGATTCCGCTCTAGCCTTTGGCCACCACTTTGAATTCCGCGAACTTCCGTTCGGCGGCGCTGCGATTGACCGATGCGGAGCGCCGCTGCCACCTGAAACGCTCGCCGGGTGCCGCTCGGCCGATGCCATCCTGCTGGGCGCGATTGGAGGCCCGCATTGGGATTCGTTGCCGCTCGCAAAGCGTCCCGAGAGCGGATTGCTCGCGCTGCGCAAAGAGCTCGGCCTTTACATCAATCTCCGCCCGATTCGGTTGCGCTCGGCGCTGCAAGGAATTTCTCCACTCCGGCCGGATCGGATCGCCGGTTGCGACTTCGAGATCGTCCGCGAATTGGCGGGCGACATTTATTTTGGTGAGCACGAGTTGCGCGGAGAAAATGGCAGCGCTCGCGCCCGCGACGTCGCGTCCTATACTTCTGCCGAAGTCGAGCGCGTGGCCCGCTATGCTTTCGAGCGCGCCAGCGCGCGTGGGAATCACGTCACGAGCGTGGACAAAGCCAATGTGCTATCCACTTCCGTACTATGGCGCAGCACGGTCACGTCGGTGGCGCGGGAATTTCCGCGCGTCACCCTCGACCATCTCTACGTGGACAATGCCTCAATGCAACTTCTTCTCCGACCCAAACAATTCGATGTAATCCTCACCTCAAACATGTTCGGTGACATTCTGAGCGACGAAGCCGCCGCGCTCACCGGTTCGATCGGCTTGATTCCTTCGCTGAGCCGCGGACACAAAGACATGCCCGCTCTCTACGAACCGATTCACGGTTCCGCTCCGTCGCTCGCTGGAAAAGATGTGGCCTGTCCGCTCGGCGCGATTTTTTCCGCCAGCCTGATGTTGCGCGAATCTTTCGCTCTGGATTTGGAGGCGCAACGATTGGAAGCCGCCGTGGATCGCGTGCTGGACTACGGCAATCGCACCATGGACATCGCCGAGCCCGGCAGCCGAATTTTGCGCTGCTCGGAATTCACTTCGCAGATTCGCGCCGAAATGCGCGACTCACTCCTGCACACCGAACGGTACGGCTGGGGCGTATAGATTTCTGCTGCCATCACGGTTTTCTCATCACCAGGCAATCTGCAATCATGTCGTGCAGCGCCTGCTTTCTTGCTGTGAACCCTGCGAAGATACAACTCAAAATGAAATAAATAATGCCCAGGCCGGGCACTCCCAGGGCCACAAATTTCCCAGCGAAAAACCTGCCGCTGGCCCGCCCAAATGAAATCCTGTTCCCGGCTGTGTCTGTCACGTAGAGACCGAGTATTTTCTTGCCCAGCGATCCCTGCAAGGGGGAGCATTCGAGGCCTGCAAAATAAAGCCCGCCTCCCACAATCATAATCAGCAACACTGCCAGGATAAATCCGGAACCCAGAGCCGTAGTCAATGCTTCCAGGGATTCTCCCGGTTCTATCTGCTGCACGGCGACGGAGAGCCCCATGCCGATTGCGAGGAACCCGACGATAAATGTGAACGGTATGAATAAGAGAATTGAGTCGATCACCAAAGCCATGCACCGCAGCCAGAACCCGGCGTACGCAGCAGTGAGCCGGACGGTGAGGCCCGAAGGCTCAGTCGCCGCGTGCACCGGCTCCACGGAATTTGGCGGTATGGGAGGTGCGGGCGTCGCACCCATAACGGACGCACCGCAACCGCTGCAGTAGGCTGCGCCATCCGTCAGCGCTGTTCCGCATTTCGAGCAGTACACGATCTCTCCTTCGCAACTCGCTCAATCCTGCCAAGTGTCACGCTCGACTTGCTGCGCATGCTACTGGACCGGAATCGGGTGGGTCAACCCGCAAACGGGCATGGGCCGTCTCCGGCGAGTTCGATTGCGGCAGCATGCTCCGATTGTTTAGACTCATGCGTCTAACTCAAGGGAGGAAACATGCACATTCACATCACGACGGCAGGCAAATTTCTCGCCGGAATCTTGCTTGCGCTGGGGCTCTTTTTCAGCGGCTACCTGGCCGGGCAGAATAAATTTGGCCAGCCGAAGACGGTGCTGCATCTGAGCGTCATCAAGTGGAATGCCAACGCATCTGACGCCGACAAGCAGAGGGCGCTTGAGGGCGTGAAAGAGATGGCCGCGAAGATTCCCGGCATCAAGAATGTGTGGATCAAGGGTGACCGCATCCAACCGCGTGACTTCAACGCGGCATTCGCGATCGAATTCAAGGACCGCGACGCCGCCGACGCTTACGCCGAAAGCCCCATTCACAAAGCCTGGTCCGATCAATATCTGCTGCTGCGCGCCGCGAGCCTTTCGGAGCAGATTACGAACCCATAGCGGGATCGGCGGTCGAAAAATCTCTCGCTCGTCTGCGCCCGCGGTGCTAGGCTGCGCCTTGTACCGTCGCGCGCAGGGACCCGCAGAAGAGAGCACGGCGAGCCTTTGTTCCGCGACGCTTCTCTCTTTAATTTTCCCTCGGCCCCAACTCGTGCGCGGGAGGAAATTACGGCCATGAAAAAACTTGTCATAGCAGTCGTGGCGACCTTCATCGTGTTGATGGCTACGAATTATCTGGTGCACGGCATCTGGTTGATGCCCGACTACGACGCCATACCTCTCAGTCACCGGAGCGCCTGGAGCATCCAGCACAGGTTCTGGGCCATGATTGTTGGCCAGTTTATCTTCTCCGTGATGTTCGCTTACATTTACACGCGCGGCAAAGAGAACAAGTCCTGGATCGAGCAAGGAATTCGGTACGGGATCCTGATTGCGTTGTTGACAGCGATCCCCACGTCTCTTAGTGAGTACACCGTGTACATCATCCCGTACAGGCTGGCGATCAAGTGGATGGTGGCGGGAGGCATCCAACTGGTGCTTGCCGGCCTGGTGGTTGCCGCGATTTTCAAGGATGGCGCGACGTCCTGAATTTCGTGCGCGCCAGGCGATCAATTTTTTTCCTCGCGCGCGAGTGATTCGCGAAGTTCGTCGAGCCGGAACGCCTTCTTGAACCGGTTGTCAAGCGCCTGATCGGAAAGCAACCGCCGTGCGATGATTCCGATTTTCGCGCGGCGCGTGACCACGTAGCGAGCCCGCGGAGGCTCATCTTCAATCGCGCGGAGCACAACACGCGCGCAATCTTCCGGCTGGTAGCGCGACCCTTTCCTGGTCTTCTCCCACTCGTCGAGAAATGCCTGATAAATCCCTTTATAGGGACTCCGCTCTGCACCCTTGGCATAGGCGGAAGAAAGTTCCGCCGCGGTGCGATTCATGCTGGTCTGAATGTAGCCGGGTTCGATCAACACGACGTGAACGCAGAAGGGGTAAAGCTCGAGGCGCATCGAGTCGCTCGCGGCCTCGAGAGCATGCTTGCTGGCGGCGTAAGGTCCCATCACAGGGATGGCCACCTTGCCTGAGATCGAGCTCATGTTGATGATGCGGCCGCGGCGGCGCCGGCGCATCTCCGGCAGCACGCGTTGGGCGAGGCGAATGGGGCTGAAAAAATTTGTCTCGAACACTTTGTGTAAATCCGCTGGTGTAACTTCCTCCATCACCGCGGCAATCGCGATTCCTGCATTGTTGAAAAGTATGTCCACCGGCCCGGCGCGCCGCTCGATCTCCGCGATAGCGCGCTCGCCGGAGGCCACGTCGCACACATCTAATTCCAGGGCCTCGAGCGGGAGTTTCCGGTCGCGCGCCAATTGACTGAGCGCTTCGAGCCGCTCCGCGTTGCGCCCGGCGGCGAAAACGCGATAGCCCCGCTCGGCAAGTAGAATCGCGGTGGCGCGACCCAGCCCGTCCGTCCCGCCCGTGACCAAGACTGTACTGAGCTTCCCTGGCGATGGATTTGCGGCCATTGCAACCCCCCTTGTGCAGCGGGAAGGTAACGCAGAAAGAAGCAAATGGCGAGTGTTCCGCGCAGCAAGATGTGGCTGGCTCGCGCTGGCCCTGTGTAATTTGTCGCGGGTAATGGCGCGGAGGATCCCGGAATTAGTTGCGATTAGAATTGGCCACGTCAGTTTGTTTTGTATGAGTTGCAGCAAATTCTAATCGGGCGCTGTTGCGATTAGAATTTTGGGGGAGCAGCCGCAAAAAGCAAAGAAAAAGTGAAGATTCTCGGCGAGCAGTGGGTGGGGGAAGGACGGGTGCCGGGTGACCAGGGGAAGGATTTCGATATTGTCGGAATATCGGCACGAAGGACGGTACCATACTTCGGCTCTGTTAGCAAGTTGATAATAAGTACCGAAATGGAAGTTGTGGAGATGTGAAGGTGGCTGTGCGCGGGAGACTCGGTGAAGGAGTGTGGCCTCAGGAATCCACTAAGTCGTTTGAAATGTGAAAGCAATCTGAGTAGGATGCATAGCAATTGAGTAACTCTGGAGGCAATCTATGAACGAGGAAACTGCTTCCCCGATACTTGCCCCAGAGACGCCCACCTCGCCAATCGCGCCGACCAACGAGGTGCGATACGTCAGCGGATTCTGGCGGCGATTGAATGCGTTTGGTTTGGATCTGTCCTTTTTACTCCTCGCGCTCAGTTATCCGGCCTACAGGTTGTTTCGATTCTTCTCGGCTCATCCGGGCTGGAGCGTCCTCCTCGGATTCTCAATCTCGTTTGTCTATTTTGTGATCTTGAACAGCCGGATCGGCGGCGGGCAGACACTCGGCAAACGATTTAACGGAATCCGGGTGGTAGATATGCACGGCGAGACAATTTCTCCGGCGCGGTCCGGGCTTCGATTTCTAATGTTTGCGACGCCGGTCTTCTTGACCAAGGTGACGTTTGTAGGAAATGAACTAGCTGCGACTTTGGACGCACTCATAGCTCGGCTCCTCACTGCGTGGATTTTGATTGACATTTACCTGTTTGTATTCAATCGACGCACGCGACAGTCATTGCATGACTTGGTGGCGGCGACCTATGTAATCGAAACAAGCCGCTGGCTTACGCCGCACGGGAATCAGCAAGAACCTTTCGGGTCTTCAACCGCTGCTGAGTCGAATCCATCTCCCCTGGTGACATCCCAAAGAGTGTGGTTGGGACACGGAAAAATTATTCTCGTGGGCCTCACGGCCTGTCTTGTTTTTGATATAGCTATCTGGCCAAGCATTGTGAGTATGAGTTCGCTCTCCGAGATGGATCAAATTCGGCAGGCAGTACTGCGATCAGGAAAAGCCCAAGCCGCTGCGGTGAAGCTCTCGATGAACTGGGGAAGTAACCACGCCATTAGGCATCTGCATGTGAGTTATGTTCCGACGAGCGAATCGGCGGACGAGATAAAGCAAGCCGCAGAGATCGCAGCGGTGGTACTGGAGGCGAGCCCGAAGGTGATGGGTGCGGATGTTCTGGATATCGCGAAGCTCCGCACGGCCGACTTCGGATTCCTCAATTATTCAGCGAACAATATCATCAGCCATACGCCGGCAGATTGGAAAATTGTGATTCTGGCGACCGGGGCCGGAACGAAACGGAGCACCTGGATCAAATTCAGAACCCGAGGCTCGGGTGTGACATTTGCTGACGCCGTGCGCCTGTGTCCCTCCTCTTTTCATCCAACCTTCTGATTGTGATGGTGGGCACTGCAGTCCCCGGGCTGTGATGCGAGACAGATGTGGAGGTGACGCATGATCAAGAAAGTGAAAGGCGGATACGAAGTGGTATCGAAGACAACTGGCCGGAACCTTGGCGGGCCATACAAGACAAAGGCAGAGGCGCTGAAACGGCTCCGGCAGGTAGAATTTTTCAAGCACCGCAAGGCTTGAGCATTCTGCGGCTTTGAACGATTCAAACTGTCGGTTTACGCCTCGCGCGAACCCAAAGTCTTATGGCTGAGGCAGCGTAGAAAGATAATTGCACTGCGGCGTGTGATAGCCGTCGATGGGGGCAAACGCTTCGTCCAGTTGCAACATGTGCTCGTTGGCGGCGTCGTAGGGCAACCATTGGGTGGCACCAACGCCGTTTGGATCACCGGTGGCGGCAAAGCGGGTCCAGTAGCCCATCATCGCCTGAGAAAAATCGGTTTCGGCGCTGCTGGGAAAGTACTCCGACCCGGCGATATTGCTGAAATTTCCAAAGATGAAGAAAAGTTCGGCGGTGTGGAACGCGCGATACGGAGCCAGGAACGAGCTGTTTTCAAAGCGGTGGGTATAGAGGTAGCGCCACACCGGAGGGCGCTGGGCGCCGAGCGCAGCCAGCGCGGTATTTCTGATTTCGCAGGTAATCTGATAATCGCTGTGGACCGCGTCGAGAGCGTATTCCGGCGTGTCGTAACCCGTCACCGGATACAGTGACAGCACCTGATCGGCAACGCTGTTGCCGTATTTATCGAACTCCGTGTGAATTTCGGCGGTATAGCCGGCAGCGTCGAGTGGACTGTTGGGATTGTCGGAGACTCCCAGATATTCCTCGCGGGTGGTGCCAATGAGCAGCGGGACAGGCGAGCCGTGCTGCTGAAGATAGGTGAACGAATCTACCGGAAGAAAGGGGGAGCCGACACCTGGGCCGTAAGTGAACGGCGAGTTCCAGGCGTAGTTCACCATCGTATCGGCGGAAACGGAACGAAGGCAGGCAAGAACGCCCGCGGCGTTGGCGCATCCCATGGCGGCCACGAAGGGGGCGCTGGCTGCATCGGCAACGGGCTGGGTGGGAAGCCAGGGAGCTTTGTTGATGCTGGGGATTGCTCCGCTTTCCATGCCGGCGACATTAAACAGGCCGTGGGCAGGGGCGATAGCGAGCATCATCTGAATATTGAAAGAGCCCGCGGATTGACCGAAAAGCATCACCTGGTTCGGGTCGCCGCCGAAATGCGCGATGTTGTTTTTCACCCAGGTGAGCGCGGCGACCATGTCGAGAATCGCATACTGGCCCGAAGTGCCGCCGCCTTCTGCGGTCAGCAACGGGTTGGCGAGAAAGCCTAAAACACCGAGCCGGTATTCTGCCGTCACCACAACGACGCCGGCCGCCGCTAGAGATGGAGAATCGAAAGGCGCCTGGTGCGTGTCACCAGCTTCGTCCCCGCCGCCGTGGAAGAAGACCATGACGGGCTGTTTCGACTTGGGAGCGGGGGAGGAAGTGAAAACGTTGACGAACAGGCAGTCCTCTTCGCCGACGAGTTCAAGATTGAAGTTGATTTGGGTGCAGACGCTGCCGAATTGGGAGGCGTCGCGAACGCCTTGCCACGCGACGGGCGGTGCGGGCGGTTTCCACCGGAGGTTTCCGAGGGGAGGAGCGGCGAAAGGGATTCCACGGAAGGCGCGGATGTTGCCTTCGATCACGCCCCGAAGCGCTCCGGATTGCGTGCACGCAATGGTTTCCGATTCAGCACAGGCGGGAGGCGGTGGAGTGCCGCCGCCACCCCCGCCGCATGATGCGAGCAGCAGCAATCCCGGAAGTAGCAGGACGCGTCCAGTTTTCCGTCTCATCATTGGCCTCCATCGAGGGCGCCCACGGCAATGCCGTCCGAACCCCTATTGGACAATCACCGAGATGCTTGTTGAGTGCTGCACCGGGGGGCTGGCGCCGGTCACCGTCACCGTGTAACTCTGTGACTGAGGCTGCGCGGTTCCACCTCCGCCGCCACAGGCGGCAGAGAGCAGCATCATAGCGAACAGGAGGAGCGCTGCGATTTG
>Ga0307475_10000602_pt1 | contig 21613 bp, 16 predicted proteins | sample atmos_gasesECM1C_FD_203317 | JGI IMG/M metagenome (GOLD analysis project Ga0307475, IMG submission 203317) | Hardwood forest soil microbial communities from Morgan-Monroe State Forest, Indiana, United States - atmos_gasesECM1C_515 | ecosystem: Environmental > Terrestrial > Soil > Temperate... | reverse complement strand
ACGCAGCGGCATAACCACCGCCGGGGAACGTGCTGATCACGTATTCGCCAGGGGCTGCGATCCAGACATCCGCGGAGCCATAGTTCGAGAACGAGGACCGCGCGTCCCAATCGGTTGTCGAGGCGATTCCCATCACGTAGCCGTTCAACGCCGCGGGATAAACGCGGGCGCTGGTGCTTTCATTACCGGCTGCGGCCACCAAGACTACGTTGGCGTGGTACGCGTGAGAGACCGCCTGCGACAGCGCCGGCGAAGGCGTGGAGATATCGAAGCTCATATTGACGACATTTGCGTTGTGCTGCACCGCGTAGTACAGCGCCGCGATGATGTTCGACAAATACCCGGTCCCGCTTGAGGAGAACGCCTTCAGCGGCAGGATTCTCGCGTGGGGCGCCACCAGATGCACGACTCCCGAAGTCATGGTGCCGTGGCCAAATGCTCCGCAGGGTGGTCCGTCAAGAATTGCGGCGGATTGCTGATCCAAGATGGCCGCGCTCTGCTGTTGCACGACCCCGGACGGCTGGCTTGTGGTACTTCCGCACGAAGTTCCGCCTTGCAGATCCAGCCATTCCGAAGCTCCCGGCTGGTTGCGCGTAAAGTCGTATCCCGGCAGCAGGACGGGAGCGAGAACCGGATGGTTGACGTCCACACCTGTATCGATTAGGGCTACGATTCCCGACCCGCTGACTCCAAAGCCCCTTTGGGCATCAGTTAAGCGAATGATCTGCCCGGCCGGTTGTGCCGCGTATCCGTGGGTCACCACAGTGCCGAAATAGTTTACTGGCGTCCTATCGGTCAGGCCGTAGGGAGCGTTATTGATAGGCAGATACGGAATCGGCAGCGCATGGTCCGCCTCAATGCTCTGAATTCCCAGCAGCGCCTCCAAGAAATTCACAAGGCCACCCACCAGAGCCTGCAGGATGTTGCCGGTGGTCGTCACCAGATACGTCTGGCCAATAGGCCCGTCAAGCGAGCCTTGCACCTGGCAGTTTGCCGATAAACACAGGTTTAGCACCGAGTTGAGCCCGCCAGTTGTGCGAACTATATAGCGTTGCTGCGCTGCGGCAGGCTTCGATGCCGCCAACGCCAGCACTGCGATGATCACCGCCGAGAGTAATTTGCGTTTCATAGATTTGACCCTTTGGGGTTCTCCAGTAGAGCGAATAACTCGTCTAAATCGGCTTTGGTGTGTAATCCAAGTTTTCCTTGCGTCACCGAGGCCGCCAATAGTACGAGTGTCCCGACCAACCCGAACGACCGAACCATTTAGTACCAGTACTGCCTTGTCGAGCCACCTAACACGTTTATATCGCTCTGCCTTGACCGAGCCGCAATGAGTAATTTCACCCAATCTGGCATACCTAATTCACCTGATCTGGCAGACGTCCAAGTGCGTCCCGCAGCGATATAATCACCGCTTTCTCATTCTCCCCGGGGAGCTTCAGCTCCAGATCGCTGCTCGACATGATTTCCTCCCGGAACTCTCCAAACTCGTTTGTCACCGTGTGCACCACGTGCCCGCGCAGGTTTGAAATGACCAGCGGTACATCTCGCCCAGGGGCATCCGGATTTCGCAAATCCAGCAATTGCCCGGTCACGACAAGTTTGTTTGCCCCAGGTTTCGCTTCAATCTGCAAGTCAACCTGATAGGGCTCTGCGCGATAGAGCATTTGCCTCATTCCCGAGCCCGATGATCGGGCTCCTTGAACCAACGGCTGCAGAAAGCTGTCGAACAGAACCTCCACCAGCCCGGGCAAGCCCGCCGGCTCGCCATGCAGCCGCGCGCCCGTAAACCCTGCCTTTACAATGCGTACAGCGTGCTCCGGCGGCTGGGATTCTGCTGCTGATTTCGCCGTCTGCCGGACCTTCTGCCACAGTGACAATGTCTTGTTGCATCGCGGGCAACCTTCCCCAAGGTGCTGGTCCATCTCTTTCCGCTTCTTTATCGCGACCAACTCGTTCGCGAAATCGATCCATTCCTCTGTCGTAAAATGCTTCATTGCCGTTCCCCCCAACCTTTCGTGCAGTCTGCTCCCCAGCAGCCTGTGGCGAGTCTTTCGCCTCATCACATAAGGGATGGTCAAGCTCGAAAAGATATAGGGAGGAACTGCAAAAACGAGATCAGCTAAGTGGCGTATTTTCTGTAACTTTGCCAGCCAGCACAAACGGCGCCCAGAAGTAGGGATGCGGGTTCTGGGCCCTCAACCTAAGCATCGCCGCTCGTAAAGACCCGGCCATGTCGCCCGACGCGATATAGCCTCGATAGAACTCCTGCATGAGTTCCGCCGTGCTCCGGTCATGCACATCCCAAAGCGACAGCAGCAGCGAGCTGGCGCCAGCGCAAAACAGCCCGCGTTGCAGGCCAAGCAGCTCGTCCCCGTCCGCCACGAAGTTCATCCCCGTAGCGCAGCCGCTCAGCGTGACTAGCTTCGCTCCCAGTCGCATTTGGTAGAGGTCGTACAAGTTCAAATACCCGTCGCCCATCTTGATCCCGGAAAACATCGGGTTGTCCTGGCGATAGATTCCGTGCGTCGCCACGTGCAGCAATCCGGTCTCCGGCCCCCGCTCCCGCAGCACTTGCGCGGTAGCCTGTGTGCCCACAAAGAGCTCCGTTTGTGGAAGCAGCGCTGCGACGGACTGCACTTCGCTCAAAATGTGCGGCGCGCGCTCATCCGGAATCCCCAAGACTAGCGAGCTGCGGCTGTCGCTCGCCGTCTTTTGCTGGCACAAGCCGAAGACCGTCGCGCTCGGCGCGTAAGAGAGCGTGTACGCATCGCACAGGTACTCCTCGCCGTTGCGCAGCGCGTGAAACGGCAAGAAATGCAGCGGCCCATGCGGCACGAAGACCACGTGCTTGCAGGCAAGCCGTGCACGGATCGGCTCGATCAGCTCGCGGTATAGCCCCTCCAGGTGCCCCAGCGTCGCGCGCAGCAGCGGTTGTGCAAACCGCTCCGTATAAGCCGCGCCCATGCGAAATTTGGCAAACTGAAAGCGCAACAAGTGCAGCAGGTTCGTAACCCGTGTCGTCACGCTGACCGGAACAATCTCAAAGCTGCCACCACTGACCACCGCCACCAGCAGCCGGTCCCCCGTCGAGTAATACTCCACCAGCACCGTGCTGGGCGGCAGGCACGCCTGCAGCTTCGCCACGGAAAAATCCGGCGGCGCCTCCAGTGTTGCGTTTTCCCTTTCCTGAGCGGGCAATTCCCGCAGTGCCCGCAGCAGCTCGTTCTCGTGCGATTGCGCTTCCTGCTGCAATCGCTCGATGCGTTCTCGCGACTTCTCCTCCGGCCGAAGCTGTTCCAATTCAATCCGGTGGTAATACCAGTTCAATTCCTCGCGCAAGTCGCGAATCTTGCGCACAAATTCGCTCTGCCCCGCTTCTCCCATCGGTAAGCTTTGCCCGCTTTGAAAAATCATCTCGATCATGCTGCGCGACTTCGCGGCCTCAATGCACGAAAACGCCTCGTGGGCCGAAACCTCGTTGTTCGCTGGATCGAGATAGAGCTCCAGCATCGCCTCGTATACGTGCATGCGATTCTTCACAAAGGCGATCTTTAACTCCTCGCTTTGCAACCGCGTCCGCAACGCCTCTAGCGCCTTGCGGGCTTCCTGGTAAGCAGCATACGCAGCAATGCGATCCCCACGATTCGCGGCAATTTGCCCTAGCAGCAGGTGCGTCTGGTAAACCAACACTGGCGCTTGCGAATTTGAAAGCTTCGCAACCGCGGCGCTCGTCTCCGCTTCCGCCACCGCCAAATCACCGACTTGGAGCGCAATCCGCGCCAGCAAAAGCCGGGCCAACAGCGCTTTCCCGGGCAATGGCGTCCCGTCAAAAAACTCTGCGGCCCCTGTGCACAGCCTGCGCGCCTCGAAATATCTTCCTTCATGAAACAAGAGGAGCCCCTGGTACAGATCCAGCAGCCACGGCCACACGAGATTCTGTTCCCGTGAAAACATTTCCCGCGCCTTTGCAAACCGCTCAAGCGCTTGGACCGTCTTGCCCTGCTGCCCGTAAGCGATGGCTTCATTCGCCAGCGTTTTTGCCGCTTCGTAGCCCATCCCCAGCTTCTCGAAGCGCAAGAATCCCTCGTGCGCCATCTCCCGAGCTTCTTCGCTTAAGTTCAGCTCCAGGTAAATATCCGAAAGGTCCAAATGGCATAGCGCGAAGCGGTACACGTCGCCACTCGTTTCGCAGGCGCGCCGCGTGGCGAGAAGCATTTCAATGGCGCGGCTATATTCGCCACGGAAATAATAGAGATAGGCAATGTTGTAGTCGGCCTGATCGCGAAGGCGGGGCAGGTCATGACGCATGCAAAGGTCACGCGATTTCTGGTAGCAGTCCAAAGAACGAGGGAAATCGTTCAAGTTGATCAGGCACATGGCCATGTTGTGGAGCGTGACAGCAACGTGCTCCCAGTCTTCGAAGGCAGACAGCGCCTTGTAGGCGCGCTCATAATGAGCGAGAGCCTCCTCGAAACGATCCTGCCGATGGAAGATGTTTCCGACGTTGTTGTCGAGACTGGCCAGACGCCGCTCTTCTCCAAACTGCGTGAAGATTTGCCGCGCGCGTTCGGAGGCCGTAAATGCCCGGTCATATTCTCCCAGGAGGATTAGTGGCTGGATGGAATTGCTCAGCGTCCGCGCCGCCTCCTTCCAAATTTTTAAGGATTCATAGATCTTGAAGGCCTGGTCGTGGTGTTCGACAGCTCCAAGGTTATCGTCGGAGGCGAAGAGAGCGTTGGCCTTGGCCCGCAGCGCGAGCGCGATGTCTTCCTTGCCGCGAAGTTTGCGGGCGATCAGGAGAGCGGCCTCGGCAACACGAAGGGCTGCTTGAGTATCCGTACGAATCTTGTCAACGACCGCGGGGGCTAGCAGTTTGACGATATGCGAGCGAACCAGGGAGGTATTGCGAGCGAGAAATTTGCGGCGAGCCGCCTCCGTCTCCAGAGACCCGAGCTCCCCAATCAGGTTTTCCTCGGAGATTCGGCGTCGCGGGTGGGTCAGAGAGCTTCGCGGGGACATCAGAGGAAACCCAGGACATCCAGTTGCCGGCGCAGGCGATCCATGCACTTCTGCCGAGTAAACCCGATCGAGCCAACCGCCAAGCCCAACTCCTTGGCGACGTCGGCATAGGATCGCGCGGGCGTCTCAAAAAAGAGGAGTTGGACCAAGCGGCGGCATTGTGGGGACAGGGCACTCATCGCCTCCCGCAGCATTTGCTCTTCCTGAGTCTGCTGGATCACGCTCTCCGCGATCGGCGGTGTTTCGGGTTCAGGCAAATCAGGCTTGGCGTCGCGGCTCACCATGCGCTGCTGCTGCCGCTTCCACCGGTAACACTCATGATGCGCCACTTGCATCAACCATTTCGGGAGCGCCCGCGGCTCACGCAGCGTTGGCAGGCGTACCAGCAACTCCGCACAGGTCGCTTGGAACACGTCCGCTGCCTCCTGCGAGGGCAAACCGTACTTTACCGGAATCGAATAAATCAGAGCTTTGTACTTGTCGATCAACCGCGACCAAGCTTCTTCATTCCCCTGCAGGCACTCTTTGACCAGTCGCGTATCGTTCCATGTTGGCGCTGCTGACTTCCCTGCCGCCACGCGTACGGGACTCATCGCCGCGCATTCTCCGCTCCGTTTCGCTGATATAGTTGGTCGACGTTCCACAGCACGTACGGCTCGAGCACCGCCGGACGAAAATTCCCAATACTCTTTTTGGCGCCCACCAAAATGTCCGGGCTGGCCAGAAAAACCATGGGCTGATGCTCCCCTAGGATTTCCTGCACGCGGTCATAGGACTTCTTGCGCTGCTCGGCATTCGTGGCCGTCAACTGTTGCTCCATCAAGCGATCAATCTCCGCTTCCCAATCCGTAGCCGGATGCTTTTGCGAAAGATTCCACAGGTGCATGCCGCCGCTAGAAAGCCACACGTTCAGGTCCGAGTTGGGATCTGCATCAAAGCTCACGATGCCGAGCACACACGCGTCGTATTCCTTCGTTTGCGTGATGCGATCGATCAGCGAGCGCAGCTCCAGCGGCACGACTTGCACGCGCATGCCAAGCTGTTTCAAGTCATCTTGAATCAAGGCCGCCATCTTCGCACGGTCCGCATTGGACGCGCTGGTGACGATTGAAAACTCCACAGGTCTTCCGGCGGCGTCGAGCAGCTGAGGTTCTGCACTTTCGCCCTTCGCCATTCGGAAACCCGCCTCTGCCAGCAATTGACGTGATTTATCGAGCGACCGCGTAGGATGTGCAATGCTCGCATCCGCCCATCGCGGATTTCCAGGCGTGACTGGTCCCCAAAGCGCCGCGCCGCGCCCTTGGTACACCAGCCGCACGATCGCTTCTCGATCTATTGCCAGCGATACTGCCTGCCGAAATTTCTCAGAGCGAAACCAGCTCTGCTTGCGCGCCATGTCCGCCGGTGCCTTCTCTCCCAGCTCGTTCAGATTAAAAAATAGAAAGTTATACTCCAACCCCGGCCCTGCATCCGCCATCCTGTAATCGCGCGCCTGCCGCGACAAGACCGAAAAATTCTCCGCACCCAGCCGGCTGATTATGTCCGTTTCGCCGGACTGGAATCGAAGCACCTGCGCGTCGGCGCTCGGAACAAACAGAAACACAATCTCGTCCAGATATGGCAGTCGATTCCCTTGCTCGTCCGCCTTCCAGTAATACGGATTCCGCTCCAAGATTAGCCGTTGCCCCGCAACGTACTCCTTCAAGCGAAAAGGTCCAAGTCCAGCCCACTGATTCGCCGCCGTCCCCAGGCCACCGGCGCTAGACAGCTTTCCTTCCTTGTACGCCGTTTCAAGCAAATGGCGGGGCAGGATCATCAGCCCGTCGAACAGTCTCTCCCCCACGCCGTACGGCTTGGCCAACGTAAACGCGACCGTCTGGGCATCCACCTTGCGCACGGCAATCGGCTTCCCACCCACAATCAGCAAATCCCGCTGTGTCGCGTGAACCCCTTCGTCAAGGTACACGCGAAGTGTGAACAGTACGTCTTCAATGTCCACCGGCCGCCCGTCCGAAAACTTCAGCCCCTGCCGCAGCGTCAGAGTGTATTGCAAGCCGTCCGCTGACATCTTCCACGCCTTTGCCAATGCCGGCTCCGTCAGCTGCGTCGCTCGATTGATATGCACCAGGTCTGCCTGCATCGCGCCGATGACCTCGCGCGAAGTTGCGTCCGCCGCAATCAACGGATTCAGCGTTTTCGGCTCCGAGCGCAGCGCAATCACAATGCGCCCGCCTGGCCGCCCGATCTCTCCCGCAACACGCAGCAGTTCTTCCTTGGCATTCGCATATGTTGGAAACGATCCCGCCGCCTGGATGGCCAGAAAGCAGCTCGAAATTGCAGCAAGCACCGTGCCTATATGCCCTAATCTGGCTCTTCGCTCGCTCACGTTAGACCCCGGCGCACACCTCATTCTATCTTGGATGTCGCGTAGCTTCCCTGCAATAGACTCTCAAGCAGCAGGTATCCGAGAAAGAACGGCACCATTGCCAACGCCGGCAAGTACATCCACCAGTACGAGACCAGCACGTTGTAGTGCTGCAAGCTGGACAACATGTTCCCCCAACTCGCAACCGGCTCCGGCACACCCAGCCCCAAAAACGACAGCGTCATCTCCGCTAGCACGAACTGGGGCACTAGAATCGCCGCCTGCGTCAGCACAACGCTCGCTGTCTCCGGCACGATGTGCCGCCGCAATAAGTAGGCGTCCGACGCTCCAAATCCCCGCGCCGACCGGACAAAGTCGCGCTCCTTCGCGCTCAGCACAATTCCCCGGACCATTCGCGCCGGACGCGCCCACCCAACCGCTGCGATCACTATCACCACCAACAGAAACGCCTTTAGCGGAGGCACCGTCAGCGGCAAAAACGCGCGCATGGCGAATAGCAGATAAATCCACGGTAGCGCCAAAAAAAGCTCCGCCACTCTCATCAACACTTCGTCTTTCCACCCACCCCAAAATCCCGCCACCGTCCCGATGCATAAACCAATCGAAAGCGTGAGCCCCGCTCCAATCAAACCCGCAAGCAACGACACTTGTCCGCCGAACAAAATCCGTGACAGCAAGTCCCGACCATATCCGTCGCTGCCAAGCAGGTACATTTGCACATCGCCGCCACCAAGCAGATGGATTCGCAATGGAAACACACCGAGCACGTGATAGGGCGCGCCGCTGACAAAGAACTCCACGGGAATTGCTCTCGATCTGTTCTCTAGGTACTGATCGAAGGTGCCTGCTTGCAGCTCCTGCGCGTAGAAAAACGGCAGCAAATGAAAACCGCCCCGCGCGTCCACGAAATGCAGTGGCATCGGCGGCGCGTAAGGATGCTCGCGGTCCTGCGCAGTAGGGTCATACGGCGCAAAAAATCCCGCGCAGGCCACGCCTAAATGAAGCGCCCCGAGTCCCGCCACGCAAAGCAGCAATCGCGAGCGTGTGCTCATCGCCTCGATGCCTCCGCCCTAATTCGCGGATCCACCCAGAACAGCAGCAAGTCCGCTACAAAATTTCCCGCCACTAGAAACAGCGTCGACAACAGCACGCCTCCGATCACCACGTACAAGTCCCGAGCCAGAATCGCTTCCAGCAAGAACGGACCAAGGCCCGGCCAGCTCATTACCACTTCCACCAGCAAAGACGCGCTCAACAGCGTGCCGAGACTGAATCCAAAAAGCGCAATCAGGGGATGCGCGGCCGCAGGAAGCACGTAGCGGTAGAGCAATCGCCCGCGCGAGATTCCATGACCCTCCGCCGCTCGCAAAAACGGTGCTTCGAGAGCTTCCGCCACCGCCGCCCGCACATGCCGCAGCAAGACCGGCAGCGCGGATGCCACGAGTACAGTCACCGGCAGCACCATGTGCCAAGCTACATCGCGAACTCTGTGCGCCGCGGAGAATCCACCGAAGCCGACCGAAACCAGCCCGCCCGTCGGCAGCCACCCGCTACGAACCGCCAGCACCAGCAGCCCCAGCGCCAGAGTCAAATCCGGAATAATCAGCAACACCGCTGTCGCCCAGCTAAGTGCGACGTCCGCCGGCCGTCCAAGCTTCTCCGCACTCCATACACCAAGCGGCAGCGCCAGCATCCACGTCAGGACTGTTGCGGTCCCGGTAAGCAGCAAGGTGTTTCGTGCCCGTGTCCAAAGCAGCGGCCCCACCGCCGTGTTATACGCAAACGAAAGTCCCAAATCTCCGTGGAGAACGGAGCGCGCCCACCGCAGGTAGCGCACCACCATTGGCCGGTCCAGTTGATAGTCCGCGCGCAGCGCGGTCAATCGTTCAGCGGAAATCTGCGGATTCAACCGCATGTCGTCAAAATAATTGCCGGGAGCGAACGTGGTAAAGAAAAACGCCAGCACCGAAACGCCAAACAGCAGAAACACCGCGTGCGCGATTCTTCGCAGGAGAAAGCGTGTCATCGCTGGCGCACCTCTCCCAACGTTTCGGGTTTAAGAGGTGACGCCCCAACCAAGCTCCGCATCTCTGAACGGCGCAGACCCTGCAAAATCTTCGCCGCCCCTTGCTCGACGATCTTCCCTTCGCTCATCACCGCGATCTCATCAGCCAGATGCGCCGCCATTCTCAAATCGTGCGTGATGAATAGATACGCCAGTCCATACGCTCGCTGCATTTCTACGAGCAGGTTGGCGATCTGCGCCTGAATCGAACAGTCGAGAGCCGACAGCACTTCGTCGAGGATAAGGAGCTTCGGCTCGAGAATCAGTGCGCGTGCAATCGCCACTCGCTGCCGCTGCCCGCCGCTCAAATCCCGCGCTCGTCGGTCCAAATACTCAGCGGCAAGCCCCACGCGTTCCAATGCTTGCGCAGCCCGCGCATCGCCTTCGCGCCTCGAGACTCGATTCTGGACGAGTAGAGGCTCCGCGACAATCTCCTCAACTGTCCACCGCGGGTTCAGCGAATTCGCCGGGTCCTGAAACACCAACTGTATCCGCGGCCGCACCTCCCGCAACTCCTTCTCCCCGAGCGCGGCCAGATCTCGCCCCTCAAACCAGATCCGCCCCGAAGTAACTCGTTCCAAACCCGCTAGGCACAGCGCCAAGCTGCTCTTTCCCGAGCCCGACTCTCCCACTAGCGCCAGTGTAGTCCCTGGCAAAATCGAAAATGAGATCGAATCGACCGCCGTAAAATCCGCCACGCGACTCCAGAGCCCTCGGCGTGTATGCCGCTTTACTAAGTTTTCGACTCGGATTATTGGCTCCATGGCGTTTCCGGCACCTCAGGCGGGAAACTTCAAGCACGCAACTTCATGGCGATTGGCCAGCATCGCTGCCGCTGGGTCGCGAATTTGGCAGATTTCCATCCGGTCTTCGCAACGCGGCTCAAAAACACACCCGCGCGAAAGCACTGCCAAGCTCGGCGCCGCTCCCCCAATCACCGGCAGCAGCGCATTGCGCCGCACCGCTCCTCCGCCGTCGACCTGCGGCAAGCATCTCAGCAGTGCCTGCGTGTAAGGATGCTGCGGCGAGGAGAGCACCGCGTGTGTCGGGCCCACCTCCGCAACCTTGCCCGCGTACAACACGAGCACACGGTCGGCAAGTCCGGAGAGCAGCGCCGGATTGTGTGTGATGAAAACAAACGCAATCCCCAGTTCGTCGCGCAGCGACAGGAACAGCGTCAGAATCTCCCGTTGTGTCGAAGAATCCAGTGAAGCCGTCGGTTCGTCCGCAACTATGAGCGCTGGCTTGCAAGCGATGGCTTGCGCGATCAGCGCCCGCTGTTGTTGCCCGCCGCTCAGCTCATGAGGGTAGGAAGAAAAAATGCGCTCGATATCGTCTGAGAAAACCCTTGCCAGAATTTCTCGCGCTCGCACACTGCGCTCACGTTTGTTCAAGCCACCATGCGCGCGCAAGACTTCGCAGATCTGCATCCCGATCCGAATTGTAGGGTGCAGCGCCAGGGACGGCTCCTGAAAAACAATGGCCACACCGCTCCCACGCACTTGGCGAAGCTGCACCGCACTCATTCGAACGACGTCCCCACCCTTCAGCAAAATTTCTCCCCGCGTGATGCGCCCATTCCCCGGCAGCAACCGTAACAAACTCGCAGCCAAAGTGCTCTTCCCCGACCCCGATTCGCCTAGCACGGCCAAAATCTCGCCCGCCGCGACGGCAAAACTCACTGTATTCAGGGCGTGCCACACCCCGCCGTCCCGCTGCCCATACGCAACGCGAAGATCCCGCACCTCGAGAATCTGCCTCAAATCCGTCTCTTTCTCCGCCAATCATTCATGTTGAGCCAGCGCCGCCCACCCGACAAGCCAAACGTGCCCGCCCAGCACACGAAAGGTAAGCACACATGAACTGCCTTATTCACACATCGCATGGAAGGGAAACGCCGCACCGTGGACTACATCAGCGGCACCGATTTTGAGCCGGGTTTTCGTTTCGGAACGTCAGATAAGGCTAAGTCATTGAAAACAAGTGGTGAGCCGGGCAGGACTCGAACCTGCAACCCGCTGATTAAGAGTCAGCTGCTCTACCATTGAGCTACCGGCCCACAGACAACTTCAGAATTTTACATGCGGCACGCAGCTTTGTCGAACGGCCGGCCGTGTGGGATTTTCGTGCTCGCGCCAATCCGAGATAGAGACTCTAGGCGCGCAGGGCGGCGGTGATTTCGCGGGCGACTTCGCGGGCGCGGGGAAGGTCGCCTGGTTCGAAAGAAATGGCGGCCACTCGTGGGTGGCCGCCGCCCCCAAACTTCTCCGCTAACGACGCGAGATTCTTGTCGGCACTCGCCTGGTTCCACGGGTTTGTTCCGAGGCTGACCTTCGCGCGCACGGCCGAAGCACTCACACTGACCGAATAAACACATTCCGGATGGAGCAGGTACGGAATGAATTTGTTGTAGCCTTCCAAGTCCAGGTCGCCGACGTCAAAAAAAATGACATTGTCGCGGGCTTCGGAGCGCTGGCTAAGAATTTCAATAGAGCGGCGATGGCGCTCGAGCAGAGGGCCCAGGTGCTTTGCTACGAAAGGCAACTGAATCATTTCCGGGAGCGGGCGATAGGCCAGTTCTGGAATAATGCGTGCAGGCAGTCCGTCTTCCGGCGCCGCTTCAATCACGAGGGCAAGCTGCGTGGCGGGTTCGGCGATTTCCACAGCAGCTTGCGGGGTGGGATATTGGGCGCCGTCAATGATGTCGCCCCAGTGGATCAAATCTTCCAGCGGCCGCGTGTCAAATCCGAATTTCTCCTTCGCCACCGTGGCGATCAGCTTCGTACATGAGCGATAGTCCGGCTCATAAAACATGTGTGGGCCGGGGTGTTCTCGAAAGTGCTGGGCGTCCTCCGGGGTGAGGAAGGCGCTTTGGTGATGATCGAACCACCAGGTCAGTTTCGGCGAGTTCGAGTACTTGAAGTCCACGATCACATTCTCATCGCCGTCGAATAGGCCGCCCTCCCACGGATGCGCCGCGCGGTGCGTCATGCCGCTGAAATGGAATTCGGCGGAGGAGTCGAAGCGTTCGCGGTAGAAGCGGTAGAAGAGCGCGGCGGAGGCGGTGCCATCGAAGCAGCGATCGTGAAAACAGAGCCGTACGCGGGTCATGTCGAGCTGGAATGCGCCTTTCTCTCCCTCGGTGCGAATTTTCCGAGGAACAAAGCTCTTAACAATGCAAGCGGGTCATTCGGAAGTCAAGCAGAAATCCGCTCATCCAGGAGGGCGATTTCCATGGAGTGCAGCTTCGAATACCGTCTCGGCTCAATGGGCAAAGTCGGCTAAAATCGCGCGCGATGCCTGACGTTCCCCACCTGACCAAAACGGAAACCGCAGCACCGAGCGGCTCGACCCGCCTCTTCGACTGGCCTGCGCAGATCACCGCCGCGGAGCGCAAATCCCTCCTCGCCGGCGGGCTCGGCTGGATGCTGGACGCCATGGACGTGATGCTGTATTCGCTGGTGCTAACCTACCTGATCCGGGAATTCTCCATGGACACGCGCACCGCTGGTTTTCTGAATTCCCTTACTCTGGTGGCGTCCGCGATCGGCGGGCTGCTGTTCGGGGTAGTAGCCGACCGCATCGGGCGCACGCGTTCCTTGATGTTGTCAATCTTGGTGTATTCCCTGGCCAGTGCGGCTTGCGCGTTTTCGCATTCCGTTTCGCAATTAGCGACGTTTCGTTTTGTGCTCGGCCTGGGCATGGGCGGCGAATGGACAGCCGCCGCCGCGCTCATCGCGGAAACATGGAGGCCGGAACACCGCGGGAAGGCGCTCGGCCTGATGCAATCGGCGTATGCAATCGGCGAAGCAATTGCCGCCCTCGTGGTGCGGCTGGTGCTGCCAAACTTCGGCTGGCGCGCGGTATTCCTGGTCGGCGTTCTGCCTGCGCTTCTGGTGTTCTGGATCCAATCGAGCGTGCCGGAACCGGCGCTGTGGAGCGAACGCCGGCTGGTCCGCACGCAGCGGCCACCGCTCCGGCGCCTGCTCTCTGGCAAAGTTCTGCGCACCGGACTCCTGGCAACAACGATGAATACCTGCGCTCTATTCGGATACTGGGGATTGTTCACGTGGATCCCTGCGTATTTGTCTCTCCCACCGGCGCAAGGCGGCCGCGGGCTCAGCCTGGTGAAGACAACAACATTTTTTCTGGTGCTGTGCGCAGGAAAATTCGTGGGCTACGCAGCTTTCGGTTTCCTTGCCGACGCATTCGGCCGTAGGAAGCCTTATTTCACCTACCTGCTAATTGCGGCCGTGCTGGTCCCCATCTACGGAATGACCAGCCGCCCCACCTTACTGCTGCTTCTCGGGCCGCTTGTGGCGTTCTTCGGAACGGGATTTTTTTCGGGATACGCTGCGATCGCCAGCGAGATTTTCCCCGGCGAAATCCGCGCGGCGGCCATGGGTTTGGGCTACAACGTGGGGCGTGGGATCTCGGCGGTTGCGCCGTTCGCGGTCGGAGCTTTGGCCATTAAGCACGGCATTGGCCCAGCTTTCATGCTGCAAGCCGGTGCTTTCTTTCTCGCTGCAATGCTTTCTCTGATACTGCCGGAAACTCGTGGGAATCGCTTGACGTAAGCTACGCGACAGCAAAGCGGGTCGCGGACAAAGCACCGCCGGCATGGAGGGTAAAATTCAGCGCCGTGTACGGGGCGCGCGCCAGCGTTTTCTGAAAATCGAGGCTATCGACATACAAGCGTTTTGGCACCCTCCGTGTCAGGATGCTTACTTGCAGCGGTTCCCTGCGGAATGGATAGGGCCCCAGCGAAACCGCAGTTGGCCCATCCGGTCGCAGCTCCCAGTCAGCTTCGCTGCCCTGGTCATCCACGGGAACGCTCTCGATGGTCGCGTCGTGCGGCGCGCCGCTCATGCAAAAGTAAAGCGACAGGCGGTCCAGGGCTTCGAGCCGCCGCGAGTTGTTCTCCAGCAATTTGTCCTGGACAAGCTCCTGGTCGGCCGCTTCACTGCGAAGGTCCACCTTCAGCCGCAATTGCTGCAGTTTCAGCCCCTGTAAGAAGCCGGTGACCAGATCCGCCTCCGCGGATTTCACGTACTTGGCGGAAAAACCCGGAATTGTCGCGCGCGCCCGATCATACAATCCCGACGCGTGCATGCTCACCAGCAATCCGGCGTAGCGATCACTTTTGACGACCCGCTCAATTCCCCGCTGATAAAGCTGAATATGTACGTCCGTGGGAAGCGACATAAAGCTGTAGGGCAAACGCGTTTTGGGGTCGATTTGCGGCAGCAACTCCCATTCCCGCCAGCCATTGTCGTGTTCGGTGGCCGCCAGCCGCAGCGATTCGAAAGGCTCGGGACGCTGAAAAAGCTCGTTCCCCCATTCGCGCGCAAGAAACCCGGACAGCACTGCGTGATCCGTTTGCCGGATCAGAACAAGTTCATCGCCTTGCTCTTGAACAATCATTGCGCTGCCCTCGTTCGCGGCTCCCTCGAAGAATTTTCCGATTGCGCCCCGCACTTCAACGCAGCGCACAGCCAGCGTTTCGCGCCTTTGCCCCTATTATGCGCTGCGTTACGCCGGCAATCCAGCGTGGACTGGTTGACAGCCCCTTCGCCGTCTCCACCACATCGCCATGTAGGACACATCGCCTGTATAATGGATACCCTGTCCACCTGCGGGAGTGGCGGAACTGGCAGACGCGCAAGACTTAGGATCTTGTGGCCGAAAGGCCGTGGGGGTTCAACTCCCTCCTCCCGCACTCTGCATACGTTCAACCCCTCGAAAAGGTGCGAAAATCCAGTATTTATGCGGCTTCCGAAGGCTCCAGGTCGAAGCAAACCGAGGCAAGTGTGCCTTATTGAGGCAAGAGAAATGCGCCATTCTGTGCCAGTCGCGACGGTGGTTTGGGTGCAATTCGAGGGCAACTTCTGCTAGAGCTTTCGACCAGCCGCGTCCTAAACTGGAGCTTCGTCTGGACAGCCTAAACGATTCTCGCCAGCCCATTCCCTCTAGGCGGTATTTCCCTCGGAAGCAGAATCGCCAATAGGTATATCAATTTGGTTCCAAGGCTCCCTTATTAGCCAAGGGAGAATGTCGTTCTCATGACTCGAACCGAACGACGCCTTGCCGAACGATTCGGCCTCAAAATTCCGCTTCGCGTCCGTATTCCGAAGTCTGCCGCGCTAGAGCACACAGCGGAGTCGCTGAATGTTTCTACACGAGGCATATCCTTTGCAACGGATTTGACCCTTTGCAAGGGCGCGCCAGTGCATCTCGTTTTCGAGATGCCAGAAGAAGTCACACATAAACCCACGTCCGAATGGCGCTGTACGGGTCATGTAGTCCATGTCCAGCCGAACAGTTCTCCGCAGGGCGCGACTTGTGTGGGCGTGAGGTTTGATTGCTACGAGGTCTTCCAACCTGTCCGGCCCACAGTGAACGAGGTCTCCCAATTGGATGAATCGATGATTGGGAGCAACGCTACCCCTCAACGTAACCGCTGAATCTGCGTTTGACAGTGCTCACAGTTGCCAGTGTGCTAGCAACTTAGTCCTCCCACAAGGTCCTTCTAAAAGCCTTCGATTCAGTGGATGTCCGGTTCCGGGATTGGTGCGGTGCCTTCAAGAAAATCAAAGTCGCATCCTTCGTGAGCCTGCTTGATGTGTTGCAAGAACAATTTGCCGTAGCCGCGCGGATAGATGCCCTCTTTCGGCCGCCACGCGGCTCGGCGCCGGGCCAATTCCTCGTCGCTCACCCGCATATTCAGTTGGCGCGTCGTGACGTTCAACTCGACGATGTCACCTTCTTTCAACAGCGCCAGAGGGCCGCCCACAAATGATTCCGGCGCCACATGCAGGACGCACGCGCCGTAACTCGTGCCGCTCATGCGCGCGTCGGAGATGCGCACCATGTCGCGTACGCCCGCCTTTAGAAGTTTTTGCGGAATGGGCAGATTGCCCCATTCGGGCATGCCTGGCGCGCCCTTAGGGCCAGCGTTGCGCAGAACCAGCACGCGGTCTGCGTCCACATCGAGAGCGGGATCATCGATTCGAGCATTCATTTCGTCGTAGCTGTCGAAGACGATGGCGCGCCCGGCATGCTTCCAAAGGGCCGGTTCGGCGGCTGCGGGCTTGATGACCGCGCCGCTGGGAGCCAAGTTGCCGCGCAAGATAGCCAAACCTCCGGATTCGAGCACAGGATTATCGATACCGCGAATCACATCTCCGTTGAAGACTTCCGCGCACTCGATATTTTCGCCCAGCGTTTTGCCGGTAACCGTCACCGATTGCAAATCCAGGTGAGAAGCTAGGGCTTTTAGCAGTGCAGGCAGGCCGCCTGCGTAGTAAAAATCCTCCATCAAATATTTCCCGCTGGGGCGCAAATTGGCGAGCAGCGGCGTCTTGCGGGAAAGGTCGTCGAAGCGGTCGATGGTCAACTTGATTCCGGCGCGCCCGGCCAGCGCGATCATGTGAATCACGGCGTTTGTTGAGCCGCCGAGCGCGAGCACCGCAGCGATTGCATTGTTGAATGAAGCTTCTCGCAAAATGTCCCGCGGCTTGAGAGCTTCCCAAACCATCTCCACTATGCGGCGCCCAGATCGACTTGCCATTTTGGGATGATTGGCGTCGACCGCGGGAATGCTGCTGGCGCCCGGCAAAGAAAGGCCAAGGACTTCCGCCACGCTGGTCATCGTAGAGGCCGTGCCCATAGTCATGCATGTCCCCGCGGAGCGCGCGATGCCTTCTTCGATTTGCATCCAGGCTTGCTGATCGATATTGCCGGCACGCCGCTCTGCCCAATATTTGGAAACATCCGACCCGCTGCCAAGAATCTGGCCGCGCCAGTTGCCCCGGAGCATCGGACCTGCTGGAACAAAAATGGCGGGAAGATTCGCGCTGATCGCACCCATAAGCAGCGCGGGCGTGGTCTTGTCGCATCCTCCGAGGAGCACACAACCATCCGCCGGATAGGAGCGCAGCAACTCTTCCGCCTCCATGGCCAGAAGATTGCGATACATCATCGTGGTCGGCTTCTGAAATGTTTCGCCGAGAGTGATGGCGGGCATCTCCACCGGGAAGCCACCGGCTTGCCACACGCCGCGCTTCACATCTTCCGCGCGTTCGCGCAAATGGCTGTGGCAGGGATTGATGTCGCTCCAGGTGTTAATGATGGCGATGACCGGCTTGCCGGCATAGTCCGCTTGTATGCAGCCCATGGAAGCGGCGCGCGAGCGATGCCCAAACGAACGCAGATCATCGGGGCCGTACCAGCGATAGCTGCGCAGAGATTTGGGATCTTTCGTAGGCATCGGCTTTGGAAGGTCTGTATTCTGGTACGCGCCGTTTGTGGAGTCAAACGGTAAAGGCTCAAGGGCAGGTTTGGTTTTTCTTAACGCTGTTGGACGCGGCTATTCTTGTCCGAAGATTGAATGATAGACTTCACCGCCAGGTCGAGGTCGGACTTCCGTATGAAAGCCACACTTCCCAAACAGAGCGGTTCGCGTCCGGAATCAACCGGCGCCGAAGCACTGGAAATCGTGCAAATCTCCCTGGCAGTCGAAGAGGTTCTGGCGGCAACCCCGATCATCGACATTCACACGCATCTGTTCTCGCCGTCCTTCGGCAAGCTCGGTCTGTGGGGCATCGACGAACTCCTTACTTACCACTACCTCGAGGCTGAATTTTTCCGCTCCTCGCACACCCAACCCGAACAATATTTCGCCCTTTCCAAAACACAACAAGCCGATGCCATCTGGCGTGCGCTGTTTGTCGAAAACACGCCGATATCCGAGTCCACGCGAGGCGTTGTCGCCGTCCTCAAGGCTTTCGGCTTGCCCACCGATCGCTCGGACCTAACCGAAGTGCGCGCCTTTTTCCAGACTCAATCCCTCGATGCCCACATCAAGCGCGTGTTCGACATGGCTGGTATCAGCCTGGTGGTGATGACCAACGACCCCCTGGACCCTGAGGAAGCTCCGGCATGGTTGAACGGCGTTCGCGAGCATCCGCAATTTCGAGCCGCGCTCCGGCTCGACAAGATTCTCAGGCATTGGGCAGCAAATTGGCAGGTGCTGGCCGCGCTGGGTTATAAGGTCGACGCGCAGGCTTCGGGAAAGTCTGCCGCCGAGGTCCAGCGCTTCCTCTTTGATTGGTACGAACGCATGCGGCCCCTGTACATGGCCGTCTCGCTTCCGGACACCTTCTCCTATCCGGCGGAAACTCTCGGCAACCATCTTCTGGTGGAAGCTGTCCTGCCTTCTTGCCGTGAACTCGACCTTCCGCTCTCCTTGATGATTGGCGTGCGGCTGCAAGCAAACCCGGTCTTGCGTCTGGCCGGCGACGCTGTTGGCCGGTCCGATCTACGCTTGCTTGAAAATCTCTGCCGCACTTTTCCGAAGAATCGGTTCCTGGTGAGTGTGCTAAGCCGCGAGAACCAGCACGAGCTGTGCGTCTATGCGCGAAAGTTCGGCAACCTTATGCCGTTCGGCTGTTGGTGGTTCATGAATAATCCGTCCATCGTCGAAGAGATTACCCGCGAGCGCATCGAAATGCTGGGCACCAGCTTCATTCCGCAGCATTCGGACGCCCGTGTTCTCGAGCAAGTGATCTACAAATGGAGCAACACGCGTCGAACTCTCGCTCCCATCCTGTCCAACGCTTATCGCCTGTTAGCTGAGGACGGCCGCAACGTCACGCGCAACGACATTCAGCGCGACGTCACGCGTCTGTTCCGTTCCAACGCAGAAAGCTGGATGAACCTCAACCCGCACTGAGCGCTTCCTCTCGCCGTTGGTTGCTTCTGGCTTCAAAGTGCTTTGGAGAAGACCGGTAATCGATTCCGTCAATTTTCGGGGATGGTCTGCTTGCGCTATGACAAGCGCCAGAGGCTCTCGGCCGGCGACGTCGTGCGCATTCCCGCCCGCATCCCGCAGCAAGTCCTCCTCGAGGGCGCCCACGAATTCACCTACTTCGTGCTCGAAGTAAAAGGTTATTAGCAGAACGTCGCACCGTCACGATCAGCGATCGGAAGATACGAAGCTTTGGTAGGCGGCTTCGGTTTTTTCTGGCCTGAGAATTTCGGATGTGATTAGGATTCGGTAGCGGAAGGTCACGCTTTGGTTGGGGGCGAGGGAGAAGTTTAGTTCCTGCTTGCCGTTGCTGAAGATTTTTTGGCCGAGGGGATTCGCCGCGAAGAGGCCATAGCCGCGGGCGTGCCAGTACGTGGGAAAGCCCGGATTCGCGGGGTGGTCAAGTATAGTGATGGTGACCGGCTCATCACCGAGTTGGCCGCTGAGATTGCACCAGCGGCCGCGCGTGCCCCAAGCGGCATCCCCTTTCTTTCCTTCGCTGGTCAGGTAGACCCCACTGACGCCAGTGTTGTCGAGCTTGGCGACGGCGGTCGGCCGGCCGCTGGCATCGGTGAAGACTTCGGGCTTGTCGGAGGGAGCTTCCAAGGCGCGCGCCACGCGCATGCCGAGCACGCCTTCCTTATCGTCATTGAAGACGACTTTTTCGCCCTGTGCTTGCAATGTCGTGATGCGATCGATGCTGCGGAAATTCGGGCCGCCTCTGAATACGAAACGAGTATGCTCCTTGAGAATGAGCTGCTGCTTTCCGGTGATCCAATCCTCCTCTATTTCCAGTTCAGCTTGATCGTTGCCACTCTTTGCCAGCGTGATGGCGCGATGGCGAATGTTGCCCATTTTGGCAGCGTCTTCTGGCTTGATCGCTTCCGAGTTGTTCCAGAAATCGAAACCGTTAATATTGCCGTAGTTGAACCAAAGCCCGGCGTGATGCGGATGATCGACGCGCTCCCCGGCACGCGGCTCGAGCGGGAAGCCACGGGTAACGACCGTGCCTCTGGCGGTGCGGAGAGGATAGAGGACCGGCTTGGCAAGCCTTTCGGGCCAAATGTAGGAGGTAAAGGGCTGGCCATCGATAACAACGTCGACTCGACGCTCGGCTTCGTTAGGGACTATGCGGATTCTTTCCGCGGACGATTTTTGCCTGGCGGCGACGCAGCACACCACGAAAGCGAAGAGGACAACTGCCGCGGCTGTCCAGCTACTAAGAGCGCGCATGCGGGGCGTGGCCTCCCACGACGACACGAGAGATGAACGTCCTTAGCTAATGACCGCACGATATGATGGCACATACATGAGGCGGGGCGAAGTCAGGAAAATTCAAACCGCATTCCAGAAAATCTAAGGGAAGTAGGCATACTGTCAGCGATGTTCTGCTGTGCTTTTGGCTATACTACGCGCGAGACTTGGGGAATCGCCAAGAAAATGCGCCCTGAAAATACAAGGCAAGCGCTGAAGCGCGACGATGCGATTCCCGCTCCTTCCAAAACCGCCCCGGCTGACATTGCTCACGTTGCACGACGCCGCATAGCCCGCCGCCTACTTCCGTTTCTCTTCGTGCTCTACGTCATCGCGTTTCTTGACCGCATGAACGTGGGCGCCGCCGCACTGCAGATGCCCGGGGACCTGGGCTTCAGCGACCGCGCCATCGGCCTTGGCGCCGGTATCTTCTTCCTTGGTTACTTCCTATTGCAAATTCCTGGCGCGTTAATCGCCGAACACCGGAGCGCTCGCCGCTGGATAGCTGGCATCATGATCTCCTGGGGAATTCTGACCGTGCTGATGGCTTTCATCCACACGGTCCGCGAATTTTACATCGTCCGTTTCCTGGTGGGCGCTGCCGAGGCCGGCTTCTTCCCGGCAGTGGTTGTTTATTTGACGCATTGGTTTCGCGCTGCGGACCGCGCGAAGGCCGTAGCTGCCTTTTACGCCGCCATGCCGCTTTCTTTTGTCATTGGATCGCCGATCGCAGGCTTACTGTTGGGCCTCTCCTGGCTCGGTCTGCGAGGCTGGCGGTGGCTCTTCATCCTTGAAGGAATCCCAGCGGTCCTATTGGGCTTGATCACTCTGGTTTACCTAACGGACTGGCCACGTCAAGCGAAGTGGCTTTCCGCCGAGGAACGCGAGTGGATTACGGCGCAACTCGACCGGGAGAAGAAAGCGAAGCAAGACGTTCGTACCTACAGCATTTGGCAAGCTTTCCGTCACCGCGACGTCATTCTGCTCACGTTCTGTTATTTTTTCGCGACGTCTGGAAACTACGGAATCGCGTTTTGGCTGCCCACCATGCTGAAGCGCTTGTCCGGACAGACCG
>Ga0307475_10000601_pt1 | contig 21621 bp, 17 predicted proteins | sample atmos_gasesECM1C_FD_203317 | JGI IMG/M metagenome (GOLD analysis project Ga0307475, IMG submission 203317) | Hardwood forest soil microbial communities from Morgan-Monroe State Forest, Indiana, United States - atmos_gasesECM1C_515 | ecosystem: Environmental > Terrestrial > Soil > Temperate... | reverse complement strand
GTTAGCAGCCGTGCCGCCATCGCCCAGCGACGGAAGGTCAGGCGAGAAGACGTTGGCCACGTTGTACGTGCTGGAGTAAACCACTTCCGAGGTGTTGATGGTACGGATCGAAGCCACCGCGGAAGCTTCATTAGCGGCCATTTTCGAGCGAATCAAGTTGGGAATTGCGATGGCCGCGATGATCAAAATGATCGCCACGACGATCAGCAACTCGATAAGTGAGAAACCCTTTTGTTTGTTACGCATGTGTATTGCATCTCTCCTTGAGAATAGGTGCCAGAGCACGACGCCTATACTTGCAGGCCTAGTACCAACTCAGAATTCTCATAAGATTTGGCTTCGCAATATTCGTATGTTATGGATAACAGTGCAGTTAGATGGTACTGGGACCATGAAATGTGATCTTTGGACTGATTCGAGGGGGTCGTAGACACTTCATGTCGACAATTTTTGTCGCTCAATTTCAACACTTATAGTCACTGCCGGAGAACCATCAAATGTTGTGCTTCTTGGCGTAGTGCCGGAAAGAGCGGTAGGTGATTTTCAGGATCTCTGCGGCGCGGGTGCGAACCCCGTCCGCTTTCTCCAGTGCTGCCTGCAGATAGCGTCTCTCTGCGTCGGCCATTTCCTTCTCGAAGTCGACACCCTCGGCTGGTATGGCTAGGCGTCCACCCGAGATGGCGGCCGCACCAAGACCAGAATAGCCAGCAATGCGGTCCGGAAGTACCGGCAGAGAGATTTCGGAGCCGCTTTCCAGGGCTACGGCACGTTCCATGGTGTTTTCGAGTTCGCGGACGTTGCCGGGCCAGTCGTAGGACTCGAGCTGGCGCATGGCCTCGGGAGAGATTCCGTTTATTGGCTTTTCCATGGTCTTGCGAAAGGTCTCGAGAAAATGCCTGGCGAGCAGAGGAATATCTTCGCGGCGTTCGCGCAGGGGCGGCAACTGGATGGGGATCACGCTAAGGCGATAATAGAGATCCTCGCGGAAGCGGCCCTCGGCAATCTCCTTCTCGAACTCCTTATTGGTGGCGGCGATGATTCTGACGTCCACGTCGCTTTCTTCATTGCTGCCAACGGGCCGGACCTTGCCTTCCTGCAGCACGCGATACAGCTTGACCTGCATGGTCAGGCTCATATTCCCGATTTCGTCCATGAACAACGTCCCACCGTGAGCAGCCTGGAAAAGACCCTGCCGGTTATCGGCTGCTCCGGTGAAGGCGCCCTTCATATAGCCAAATAACTCCGACTCCAGCAGCGTTTCCGGAAAAGCGCCGCAATTGATGGTGATAAAAGGAGCCTGCGCGCGCTGGCTATTTTCATGAATGGCTCTTGCGACCAACTCCTTACCTGTACCGCTTTCGCCGGTGATGAGTACGCGGCTGGACTGCGGCGCGACGGTCTGGATCATGTCGAAGATTTCGCGCATCTTCGGGCTTTGCCCAATGATATTGTCGAGACCGGTCAGGCGGCGAAGCTCGCGGCGGAGATAGCCGGCTTCCTTCTTCCACTTCAAGCTCTCGGACACTTCGCGGACCGCGCGTCGTAGCTGGTCGACCAAGTCGTGGTCTTTAATGACATAGCGATCCGCGCCGGAATTGATGGCGGCAATGGCCGTTTCGACGGTTGGAACGCCGGTAATCAGCAGGAAAAAGCACTGGGGAGCGATCTCCTTGGTAAGCTTCAGAAGGTCCACCCCGCTCTCGCCGGGCATGCGCACGTCGGAAACGACGATATCGAAGATTTGCGATTCCAGCTTACGCTTGGCGGCGGGGACATCGTGCGCCACCTCCACGCGATGGCCTTCCTTGCGGAAGGTGATCTCCAGCAACTCGCAGATCGAGCGCTCGTCGTCGACGACGAGGATATGCACCGGGTGCTTGCTGGGTCCCTTGGCGGCTGCTTTTGTCGCTTGCATGATCATCCGGCCATTCTCGGCAGCTCGATAATAAACTCGGCTCCGCAGTCCTTTTCGGAAACCACGCTAATACGCCCACTGTGCGCCTGCACGATTTGATACACGATGGAAAGTCCCAAACCCGTCCCACCTTCAAAATTCGATTGGAGAGGCTCAAAAATCTTGGCGCGCTGCTTGGGGTCCAAGCCCACACCCGTATCGCGAAACGCGATGCGCAGCCAAAACGGGCGCTCTTCGAGCCCCACGGTCAAAGTGCCGCCTTCCGGCATTGCACGCAGAGCGTTGTCGCAAAGATTCCAGAACACCTGCTTGATCTTGCTGGAATCCACGCGCGCGCGCAGCTCGTGGCCGTTGAACGAACGTACGATTTGATACTTGGAGCCGACGTCCGGCTTTTTCTCAACCAGCATGAGGGTCTCGTCCAAGAGGGCGCGCACGTCGGAGTCTTGAAATTCGTAGGTTTTCTCTCGCGAATAATTAAGAAATTCCGTGATGATGCGATTCAGGCGCTCCGATTCGCGGTTCACGATGCTCACGAGTTGCTTTTCATCCTCTTCGAGAGGGGCCATGCGCGCCAGCTCTCCCACCGCTCCGGCCATGGCACTAAGCGGCTGGCGTATTTCGTGCGCAATCGCGGCGGAAAGCCGTCCGAGGGCCGCCATGCGGTCCTTCGTGGCGACTTCCTGCTCGAGCCTGCGGAAGTCCGTGAGGTCTTGAAAGTTGAAAACGTAGCCGCTGCGCAGGGCGTCGCGCGAGCGGAGGGGAGATACGCTGATCCCAAGATAGCGCTGCTGGCCGTCCGGGGTGCGGAACTCAATCTCGCGGCGGAGAGAAAGACCTTCATTCGCGCTCGGGAACCCGGCTGTCCAAAACTCCTCGCTGATCTCGGCGATCTTGCGTCCGCGAATGTCCGCGAAACGATGGCCCAGAATCTCCTCGCCGGTACGGTTGAGGAGCACGACGCGGCCATCAGTGTCCGTGGTAATCAAGCCGCCGCGCATGGAGTGAATGATGTCTTCGGTGAAATCTTGAAGGTCAAGCAGCTCCTCGCGCTTTTCTTCGAGTTCGCGCCCCTTGCTGCGAAGTGACTGCGCGAGCAGGCCGGCCAAGTAGGCGACGGCAAGAAAGCCGAGCAGGTTGCTTAGGAACCACAGTCGCAGCACTTCCGGGGTGGGGCTTCCCACGTAGGTCCGGGGAATCTTGTCTTCGTAGGCAAGCAACGTCAGCCCACCGAGCAACACCACGCAAACAGAGGCGGTGGCGAAAGCGATGTAGCGGGAAAACAGGATACTGGCAACGATGATGACCAGCAGGTAGAGCGAAATGAAATAGCTTTCCTGCAGTCCGGTGGTGTACACGAGTGCGGAGATCATCACCACGTCGCTGACTACCTGCGCCGGGCCGTGCCACCGCGCCCTAGGCAGCCAACGCACCAAGATGATGTGCAGAGTGCCCAGGGTGATCCAGAAAATCACTAGAGGCAGGAAGTACTGGCTGGAACCCGCCAAGGGCAGATACGAGGGCCACGCGACGCCTACGCTGAGAATCAAGGCAATCATCAGCAGACGCACACGCGTCAGCCAATCGAGCCATTCCTGTGTCATGTGGCCTTGTTCCATATCGTTCCGGTGCCGTTACCGTCGCAGCCTGCCGGCCCGCCCAGGTCCGTGCTTAATGCGTGAAGGCCGGCAAACCCCCTCCGGCCTTCACAAGTAGATTAAATGCCGCTCGCCGATGCCCGCGGCCTCAGTGTTGACTCAACTGGCCGATGAGCGAGAACAGCGGCAAGTACATGGAAATAACCACGCCGCCGACCACCAGCCCCAAAAATACGATCATGACCGGCTCGAGAGCAGTCAGTAAGTCTTTCACCGCGGCGTCGACTTCGTCTTCATAGAAGTCCGCGATCTTCTGCAGCATGGCGTCCATCGCACCAGTCTGTTCGCCGACGCCGATCATCTGCGTGACCATGCCCGGAAAAACCTCGGTTTCGCGCAGCGGGTCGGTAAGCGATTTGCCTTCTTCGAGCGCCTTGCGAACCTTTAGCAGTGCCTTCTCGACGACAGCATTTCCGGCGGTTTTCGCGGTGATGTCCAGGCCTTCGAGGATGGGTACGCCGCTGGAGATGAGCGTGCCAAGCGTGCGGGTAAACCGCGCTACCGCAATCTTCCGCAACAACAGACCGATCACCGGCGCTTTCAGTAGGCCGGCGTCGATTATATAGCGTCCCTGCGGCGTGCCGTACCAAATCTTAATGCCAACAATCGCAGCGATGACTCCGAAGAAAATGACAAGTCCGAAATAGCTGGCGACAAAGTTGCTCATACCGATGACGATTCTGGTGGGCAGAGGCAACGTGACGCCCAAACCGGCGAACAACGTGGCGAAGATCGGCACTACTTTCCAGAGCAACAAGGTGATGACGCTGGCAGCAACCGTCAAAACGCCGACGGGGTAAACCAACGCGGATTTCACCGCGCGTTGCAGCTTGACGTTCTTTTCGATGTACTGCGACAGGCGCTGCAGAATGGTGTCGAGAATACCGCCCGTTTCACCGGCTTCCACCATGTTGACATACAGCGTGTCAAAGACCTTCGGAAACTGCCGCATGGCTGCGGAAAGCGTCGCGCCGCCCTCGACCGCGGATCTTGTCCCGGTGAGCACTTTCTGAAAGAGCTTGTTTTCCTGTTGCCCGGCCAGGATCTCCAGGCACTGCACCAGCGGCAAGCCGGCGTCGATCATCACCGAGAACTGGCGCGTGAAAACCGCCAGCTCTTTCGCCGTTACCGAGCCGCCGAACGTCGGCAGGTTGAATTCCTTACCCTTCTCCGACATCTTGGTAGCGGTAATCTGCTGCCGTCGCAGGATATTCTGTAGTTCGGCCTTGCTCGTCGCGGTCACTTCGCCGCTGACGGCGCCGCCCGCTCTATTCGTTCCGCGATATGTGTAGACCGGCATTTCACTCCTCCTCAGTCACCCGGCACCGCAACGTGCCGTCATGTGCGATTCCCAGGGTCTTAGCGTTTCGCTGCCACCGGCGTCTTCGCTCCTCCGCCCGAAGGCGATGAGACGCCGCGATTAATCATGTCTTGCAGCTCGTCGGGATTCGACGAGCGGGACAATGCCATGTCCAGGGTAATCAGCTTTTGGAAATAGGCATTTGCCAGACCCTGGTTGAATGTCTGCATGCCGGTCTGCCCGGTGCCCGTCTGCATGGCCGAATAGATCTGGTGAATCTTGTCTTCGCGAATCAAGTTACGGATCGCCGGAGTGGGGATGAGCACCTCCATCACCATGGCTCTGCCGCGCCCGTCAGCGCGCGGCAGAAGCGCCTGACAAAGAATTCCCTCGATAACCATAGAAAGCTGCGCACGAATCTGCGGCTGCTGGTGCGATGGAAAGACGTCGATGATGCGGTTGATGGTCGAGGACGAGGAATTGGTGTGCAAAGTCGCAAAGGTCAAGTGGCCGGTTTCCGCAATGCGCAGCGCGGACTCGATGGTCTCCAAGTCGCGCATCTCGCCGATGAGCACCACGTCGGGGTCTTCACGCAATGCGGCACGCAGCGAGTTTGAGAAGGAATGCGTATCGGCGTGCACTTCGCGCTGATTCACTAGGCACTTTTTGTGATTATGAAGGAACTCGATGGGATCCTCGATGGTGATCATGTGCTCTTCGCGTTCGCTGTTGATCTTATCGAGCATAGCGGCGAGCGTCGTCGACTTGCCGGAACCGGTCGGGCCGGTGACCAGCACCAGTCCGCGCGGTTTTTCGCAGAGCCCCTTCACCACCAAGGGCAAGCCAAGCGCATCGAAGCCTTTAATTTCCCACGGAATGGTGCGGAACACGGCGCCGACCGCGCCGCGCTGATTGAAGACGTTACCGCGGAAGCGCGCCAGATTCTTCAAGCCGAAGGAAAAGTCCAGTTCGAGGTTTTCCTCGAAACGATGTTTTTGCGCGTCCGTTAGCACGCTGTAGGCCAGCGACTTGGTGTCCGAAGCGGTGAGCGGGGGCATATCCAGGGGCCGCAACTTGCCATGGACGCGCACGCGCGGGGCGCTATTGGTGGTGACGTGCAGGTCGCTGCCGCCCATCTCGATCATCTTTTTCAGCAATTCACTCAGCGTAATTCCAGGCATATCGCACCCTTTTCTACAGAACTGTTTCGCGCAGCACTTCTTCCATGGTGGTCTGCCCCAAGGCGACCTTGATCAACCCGCTGCGTCGCAAGGTGATCATGCCCTGCTCGATGGCTTTCTTCTTCAACTCCAGCGCCGACGCGCCGACAAGAATCAGCTCGCGCAACTCGTCGTTAATTTCCATCACTTCGTACAAGCCGGTGCGGCCCTTGTAGCCGCCTTTGTTGCAGGTAGAGCAGCCTTTACCGTGATAAATCTTGGTCTTTTTGGCCTCTTCGGGCGAATAGCCGGCGTCCACAAGAGCCTGCTCGGGCACCTCCAGCTCTTCCTTGCAGTTCGAGCAGATGCGCCGCACCAAGCGCTGCGCGCAAATCAAGTTCACCGAGGTGGCGACGAGAAATGGCTCGATGCCCATGTTCATCAAGCGGCTGATAGTGGAAGGCGCATCGTTGGTGTGCAGCGTGGAAAGCACCAAGTGTCCGGTGAGCGCGGCCTTGACCGCGATTTCTGCCGTCTCGAAGTCGCGGATTTCACCGACCAGGATGATGTTGGGGTCTTGGCGCAAGAAGGCGCGCAGCGCGGCGGCGAAGTTCAAGCCGATCTGCTCTTTCATCTGCACCTGGTTGATTCCGGCCAACTGGAATTCGACGGGATCTTCCGCGGTCATGATGTTGGTGTCCACGGTATTCAGGCGCGAAACCGACGAATACAGTGTGTTCGTTTTGCCCGACCCGGTCGGCCCAGTGACTAGCACCATGCCGTAAGGCTTCAAAATCTGGCGCTCGAATTTCTTCAGTGACTCCGGCTCGAATCCCAACTTGGTCATGTCCAGCCGCAGGTTTTCCTTATCCAGCAAGCGGAGCACGATCTTTTCGCCGTAAAGTGTGGGCACCGAGGAAACGCGGAAGTCGAGCTCCTTCTTCTTGCCATCCGCGCGGTACTTGATCATGATGCGGCCGTCTTGCGGCAGGCGCTTTTCCGCGATGTCCAGTTTGGCCATGATCTTGATGCGGCTGGTCATCGCGTCTTTCAAGCGCAGCGGCGGACTCATCACGGTTTGCAGCACGCCGTCCACGCGGAAGCGCACGCGCATTTCCGTCTCGTAGGGTTCGAGGTGAATATCGCTGGCGCCTCGCTTCACCGAGTCGGTCAAAATGAGGTTGACCAGCTTGATGATGGGCGCCTCTTCGGCCGCTTTTTCCAGCGACGCGGCGTCCAGCTCCGCTTCTTCCGCGGCCAGCTCCAGTTCCTCGTCGTCGACGAGGTCCTTCATCATCTTGCTAAGCTCTTCGGAGTCGGCGTCAGAGCCACCGTAGAAACGCGTGATCGCTTCGCCGATCGCGGATTCGGATGCGACCACGGGTTCGACGTTGAAGCCGGTCATGAACTTGATGTCGTCCATGGCGAAGACGTTGGTGGGGTCGGTCATCGCAATGGTCAAAACCGAGCCAACGCGCGAAAGCGGTATCACCTGGTAGCGCAGCGCAGTATCTTGCGGGATCAGTTTGATGACGTTGGGATCGATTTCGTAAAACTTGAGGTTGATGGAAGGAACGCCGTACTGGCGGGACAAGACTCCCGTAATGTCGTCGTCGGTAATGAAGCCCATTTTGGTCAGGCAGCTTCCCAGCTTGCCACCATTGGAGCGCTGAAACTCCAGCGCCTTCTGGAGCTGCTCCTGAGTAATCAGGCTTTCTTTGAGCAAAATTTCGCCGAGCCGGACAGACATCCGCGCACTCCCAACCGAACAGCAACCATTGCCAACCTTAGCAAAAGCCGGCTACGCGGGCTGACAGAAATTGTTAGTCCGTTCTGAAATGGCTAATACCTGTCCTCCCGGTCAGGTCGGCGAAAACAGAGGACACGCGCGCGATTCTTGCGAAAAGCGCAGCGCGGACTGATTGTTGACTTGGCTCGCAGCCGCCGCTATCGTGCCAAGACGATGCCTAGTATGCCGCAAATCGAAGCCGTGGCGAATCCTGCGGCGAGCATCGGGCCGGCCGCGCCGCCAGTTGATCTGCGCACCTATTATGACGCCCTTTTCGCCGCGCACGGACCGCAGAATTGGTGGCCGGGCCGCTCGGCCTTTGAGGTCATCGTCGGCGCCATTCTTGCGCAAAACACTTCGTGGACCAATGTCGAGCCTGCCATCCGGAATCTGCGCCGCGAAAAGCTGCTGACGCCGCGAGCCATGGAAACTGTTTCTTTGGCGCGACTCGCCCGGCTCATACGCTCTTCCGGCTATTTTCGCCAGAAGGCCAAAAAACTGAAATGCTTCGTCCACTTTCTTCGATCTGAGTACGGCGGTTCGCTTACAAGAATGTTCCGCACGCCAACGGCGGACCTGCGCGATAAGCTGCTCCGTGTCCATGGGATCGGCCAGGAAACGGCGGACTCCATCCTGCTCTATGCGGGCAAGCACCCTGTATTCGTTGTTGACGCCTACACGCGCCGGCTGCTTGAGCGGCATGAGCTCGCCACGCCGACGCAGAGCTACGAAGAAATCCGCCGGCTCTTTGAAGGCAGCCTTCCTGGTGACGCGCCGCTGTATAATGAATTCCACGCCCTGATTGTTCGCACCGGCAAGGAGTATTGCCGCGCACGCAATCCTCGCTGCAGTGAGTGTCCGCTGCACTCTTTTCTGCCGCGCGCGATTCAGGCTAATTTATGAGTTCACTCGAACCACGACAGCGCTGGACTTTGGGCATCGGCGCCGCGCTTCTCACCCTGCTGCTGGCGGCGGTGTTTACGTTTGGCTCGCTGGACGTGCCCTTCGAACCTGGAAATTGGCGCCAACTGTTGCCGCTATACGCGGTTTCCAGCTTCATTACCGCGGCGTTTCTCGTATTTTTCATGATTCTCATGCGCACGGTGCTGCGTCTTTGGGCGGAGCGCAGCAAAGAGCAGCTCGGTGCACGTTTCAAGACCAAGATGGTCGTCGGCGCCATGGCCTTGTCGCTGCTCCCCGTGCTGTTCATGTTTCTCGTCAGCTATTCGCTGCTCAACCGCACGCTGGGCCGCTGGTTCCCCCGCCCTCTGGAAATCGCCTCGGAGCAGACGCAAAACTTGCTGAATGATCTTGGGCGCACCAGCACCCTGCCGCGCCTTCGCACGCTGGCGCGACAGGCGCAGAGAAATTTATCTCTGCCGACTCCTGAAGTCCTGCAACATGCCTTTGCCTCCGGGCTCGACGCGGTATGGGTCCTCGACAAAGACGGCAAGCCGGTGCGCGGCGGCGTCGTCTGCGAAGAACAGCCCGAAGACCGCAGCGGCGCGATCTGTCAGCGCGCCGGAGTTTTCGGAAGCCCGCTGCTCACGCTTCCCAGCGGCGTCGAGGTATGGCAAGCGCAAGGCAGGAATTATCTGGTCGCCCGCATTCCGACTGCCGAGAACGGGAAGAACACCGGGTATGTCGCCGCTGGTTATCGTACGAGCCCCGATTTTCTGAACCGATTCACTTTGATCCAGGCAAAAATGCGCGAGTACGAAACCGAGAAGCAGAATTTGCGCGCGCTGAAACGCCAGATGCTGCTGATTCTAGCTTTCTTCACCATTCTATTGCTCTTTTCCGTGATGTGGCTGGCTCTTTTTCTTGCTAAACAAGTCACCGTACCGATTCAGGCGCTTGCCGAGGGCACGCGCGAAGTCTCCGCCGGCAATTTTGACTACCAAGTACCGGAGCAGGCGCAGGACGAGCTGGGCGTGCTGGTCCGCTCCTTCAACGCCATGACCACGCAGTTGCGCGACAACCGCTCGCAGATCGACCAATTCACGCGCAACCTGCAACAGGCGGTGCAGGAGTTGGAGCGCCGGCGGCAGTTGATGGAAACGGTACTGGAAAACATTCCCACCGGCGTGATCTCTCTCGATGCCGGCGGCGCAATTTTGCGCGGGAATACCGCCGTCGGTCGCATGTTCGGCAACGCTGCTCGCGATGCGCATTCACTCGAGGAGCTGCTCGGGACGGAAGCGGCGCGAACCGTGCAGCATCTCATGCGCCGCTCGCTGCGCATGGGCGTGGTTTCGCGTGAAATTGAGACCGTCGTCGCCGGGCGGGTGCTGCACGCTGCTGTTACGGTGAGCTCGCTCGGCCCGCGCCGCGCCAACGCCGGATTCGTGCTCGTGCTGGATGACCTGACCGAAATGCTGCGCGCGCAAAAATCCGCCGCGTGGCAGGAAGTGGCTCGCCGCATCGCTCACGAAATCAAGAATCCGCTCACGCCCATCCAGCTCTCCTCCCAACGCCTCGCGCGCTTTCTGGATCGTCGCGACACTTCGGACCCCGCCGCGCCGCCACCCGATCCCGAGCTCACCCGCCTCGTGCAGGAATGCTCCCGCCTGATCGAGCGCGAAGTCTCCACGCTGGCCGCGCTGGTCAATGAGTTTTCGCAGTTTGTACGCTTCCCCGCTGCGAAGCTGACGCCCACTAGCGTTAATACGATCGTGCACGAAGCGGTTGAAGTTTTTTCCGGCCGCCTCGATGGCGTAACCATAAAAACGTCGCTAGCCGAAAATCTCGCCACCGTGCGCGCCGACAGCGGGCTGCTGCGCAGTGTCGTTGTCAATCTGATCGACAACGCAGCGGAAGCGCTGGAAACCTGCTCACTGCGCGAGATTACGGTCATCACTCGCGCGCATGACGACTCCGAGACCGTCGAGATTTGTGTGCAGGACACCGGGCACGGCATCTCCCCGCAGGATAAGGACAAGCTTTTCCTGCCCCAGTTTTCGACCAAGGATCGCGGGACGGGCCTGGGCCTGGCCATCGCTGCGCGCATCGTCGCCGAGCATGGCGGCAGCATTCACGTCGAGGACAACTTCCCGGTTGGCTCGCGCTTCGTGATCGAGCTGCCTGTCTCCGAGCCTGCACTTGCTGCCGCCGAACGCGCCGGAGTAGAAACCTCTACATGAGCGCTCGCCCGCATCTACTGGTCGTTGACGACGAACCCGGCATCCGTGAATCGTTGTCGTCGATTTTGCAAGACGAGGGCTACCACGTCGAATCGGTCGCCTCCGCGGAGGAAGCGCTGGAGCGTGCCGCGACTGGCGAGGTTGAAGTGATTCTGCTCGATGTGTGGCTGCCGGGCATGGATGGCCTGGAGGCTCTCGGCCGCTTGCAAGCTGCGCAGCGCCCGCCCGCCGTCATCATGATCTCCGGCCACGGCACGATCGAAACGGCGGTGCGCGCCACGAAACTTGGCGCGTTCGATTTCATCGAAAAGCCGCTCTCGCTGGAAAAAATCATTGTGCTCGTCCGCAACGCCATTCAGCAGCGCCGCTTGCAGGAGGAGAATCAACTCCTGCGCACGGAGCTGGGCCATCGTTACCAGGTCATCGGCGAAAGCGTGCCGATGAAGGCGCTGCGCCAACAAATTGCAGTCACTGCGCCCACCAACGGCCGCGTGCTGATTTATGGCGAGAGTGGCACCGGTAAGGAGCTCGTAGCGCGCGCCTTGCACGCCGCCAGCCTGCGCAGCAAAGGCCTATTTGTCGAGGTGAACTGCGCGGCCATCCCTGAGGAGTTAATCGAATCCGAGCTTTTCGGGCACGTGAAGGGCAGCTTTGCGGGCGCAGCCGAAGACAAGATTGGCAAATTTAAGAAGGCTGATGGCGGCACCCTCTTCCTCGACGAAGTCGGCGACATGAGCTTGCGCACGCAATCGAAGGTGCTGCGCGTGCTGGAAGAGCAGCGCTTCGAGCCGGTAGGCTCCAGCCAAGCCTTAAGCGTCGATGTTCGCGTGCTCGCCGCCACAAACAAGAACCTCGAACAGGAGATCGCACGCGGCGCATTCCGCCAGGATCTTTTCTATCGGCTGAACGTAATTCCCTTCTTCGTACCGCCGCTGCGCGACCGCAAAGAGGATATCCCCATCCTGGCCAGGCATTTCTTGAACGAGTTCAGCGCCGCGTACGGCAAGAGAACGCGTGAGCTCAGCGATACCGCCATGGAGATCCTGCTGCGGCACCCGTGGCCGGGAAACATTCGCGAGCTGCGCAACCTCGTCGAGCGCCTGGTCATTGTTTGCCCGCAAGCGCGCATCGAGCCCCACCATCTGCCGCCCGAAATCTTTCGCGGAGTGGCGGAGAATCCCCAGCATCCGTATTCCACACTGCACGAGGCGCGCAGCGCCTATGAGCGCGAATTTATTTTGCGCAAGCTGCAGGAACACCGCTGGAACATGACCCAGACGGCAACGGCTCTGGGCCTCGAGCGCAGCCACCTGTACCGCAAAATGAAATCGCTCGGCATCGCCGCGCCCGACTAATGGGCGCCCCTCCAGCCGTGACGCCGCCAAGCGAAACACCCGAGCCGAAGAAAGGCAGCTTCCGCGCGGGCTTCGCCGCCATTGTCGGCCGCCCCAACGCTGGAAAATCCACGCTGCTGAATCACCTTGTCGGACAAAAGATCGCAATCGTTACATCGAAACCGCAAACCACTCGCAATCGCATCCAAGGCATCGTGACGCAAAAGCGCGGCCAGATCGTGTTCATCGATACGCCGGGCTTGCACTCTCCGGATTCCGCGCTCGGCCGCCAGATGATGCACGAAGTCGCCGCCGCCGTCGAGGGCATCGACGTCCTCTTGCTCATCGTGGATGCCAGTCACGTCTCGCCGCATACGGACTCCATGCTGATCGAGAAGGCCCAGCGCTTCGCGGGGAAGACAATCCTCGTTCTAAATAAAGTCGACACAGTTCCGAAACCGCAGCTCCTGCCTCTGATCGAACGCTTCCGCAAGGAATTCGACTTTGCCGCCATCGTTCCTCTCTCCGCGCTCAAGGGAACCGGCTGCGACGACCTTCTGGACGAAATCTTCCGCCATCTCCCCGAGGGCCAACCGTATTTTCCGGAGGACCAGGTCACCGATCAGCCCGAGCGGTTCCTGGCTGCTGAAATCGTCCGCGAGAAGGCCATCCGAGCCTTGCACCACGAACTGCCCTACGCGCTGGCAGTCTTCGTCGACAAGTTCGAAGAAAACCCACGGCTGGTGCGCATCGAGGCTACGCTTAACGTCGAGCGCGACACGCAGAAGAAAATCCTCATCGGGCACAAAGGCGCGATGCTGAAGAAAATCGGGACGGAAGCGCGCAAGGAGTTGGAATCTCTTTTGAACACGAAGGTTTTTCTGGGCCTGTTCGTCAAGGTCGCCCAAGATTGGCGCGACAATCCGCAGCGCGTCCGTGAATTGAACTGGCACTTTCAGCTCGAGGGTTTGAGTGCGGTGCAAGCGCACGAGCCGGAGGGCGAAGAAGAAGGGACCGAGGAATAATGGCAGAAACTACTTCGCGGAGACCGTAGCCGCGGGGCGCTTCCGAATGCGCAAGCGCAGCACTTTGCGCTGGTTCGCTTCGATCACTTCAAACCGATATCCCGCGATATCGACTTTATCGCCCGGCGCGGGAACTTTGCCCGACACGTGACTCAGCAAACCCGCAATGGTGGTCACCGCTTCATCCGCTTTGTCTCCAAAGTGGACGCCGAGCAGATCCTCCACGTCGTCGATGGACATGCTTCCGCGCATGACCAATCCGCCGTCGGACTCGCGCACCACGTCCGGCGCGGGCTGTCTATCGTCGCGTCCGCTCTCCCCGACAATTTCTTCCACCAAGTCTTCCACCGTCGCAAGCCCGGCCACCAATCCATGCTCGTCGATCACGATGGCCATGGGATGATTCTTCTGCCGCATTTCGCGCAGCAACTCCGAGCCCGCCTTCGTTTCTGGAATGAACATCACGGGATGCGCCAGCTCGCGTACTTTTCGCTTGGGCAAATCCTGGTCGGCAATGTGCAATAGGTCCTGCGCATACGCCACGCCATAAATGTCGTCCAGCGACTTCTCATAAACCGGCAGCCGCGCGAATCGCGTTCCCACGACTTTCGCGTGCAGTTCCTCCAGCGTGGCGTCCGCCGCAATGGCCACGATGTCCGGCCGAGGCGTCATCACTTCGCGCACGCGCTTGTCGCTGAATTCCACCACTTGCTCGATCAAGTCGCCCTGCTCCGGCTCGATGATTCCTTCCTCTTCCGCGGCTTCGACCAGCGCTTCGATGCCCTCTTCCGTGCGCTGCTCTTCGGTGCGCTCCGGCTCGTGCTCGGCGATCCTCGCCAAAGACTCCGCGCCTTCCAGGAAAACCCGCACCGGCCACGCCAGCCACATCGCCGCGCGAATCAGCGGCAGCAGCGGAAGCAGCCATCTCCCGGTTGTGCGGTACAAAAGCATGTCCGGCAGGAAATGCATCAAAATAACCACTTCCAGGGTCAGGAAGACGATAAATTCCAAAAACGATTCCCACTTGCCCGGAACGAAATAGACCACGCCTCGCGTGGTCTCCAACACCAGGAACGCCAGCCAGAAGTGTCCGATAATGCGAAATGTGCGGCCGCCGCTGCGTCGGTTAATCTTGAGCTTCGACTCGATCTCCGTTTCGAAGATTTCCAGGTGCTCATGAATGCGCCCGGTGGTCATACGGCCAAGCTCGCGATAGATCAGCGTAAGGTAGGAAAATATGGGCAAGCTCAGCGCCAGCAGCACTGTGCCGAGCGTGTATACCAGGAAAAGGAACCTCACGTGAGCCCCAGCCTGCGCCGCAACCGCGTTTCGACGCGATCCATCTCCCCATGGTCGGTTTCGTGGTCGTAGCCGAGCAAATGCAGCACGCCATGGAGAATCAGGATTTGCAGCTCACTTGGCAGCGTGCGTCCAAGTTTCTTGGCGTTGCGGCGCGCGGTGGCAGGTGAGATGGCGACGTCTCCGAGAAATACTTCGCGCTTCGAGCGGCGACCAGTCCCCGGCTTTCGACGCCGCGGCAACAAAACAGGCACATCGCGTTCCACTGCCGGGAACGACAACACGTCGCTTGGCCCTTTCTTCTTGCGAAAGGCCTGATTCATCCGCGCGATCTCCGCATCGCTGACGAAACAAATGGTGACGTCGGCTTCTCCGATCCCCAGTTCCCGCCGCACGCGAGCCAGGAATAGCTCAAGTGGCCGCCGTGCCAAGCGCACGGCCCGCTGGCGGTTCAGGATCATCCTCGCAGAGATTCTTTAGTCTGTTCTTTGCCGGATTCGGCGCGCGGCTCGGGTTTACCGTTCCCGCCGCCGCTGCGTTGCGGCTGCGAGCCATCATACTCTTCATAGGCACGGATAATCTGCTGCACCAGGTTGTGCCGCACTACATCCTTTTCAGAGAATTGCGCCACGCCAATCCCTTCGATCTTGCCGCATACTTCCAGCGCTTCCACCAATCCCGACTTCTTTCCGGCGGGCAAATCAATCTGCGTGACGTCCCCGGTTACCACCGCCTTGGAGTTAAAGCCCAGCCGCGTCAGGAACATTTTCATCTGTTCGCTGGTGGTGTTTTGCGCTTCGTCCAGAATCACGAACGAATCGTTCAGCGTGCGCCCGCGCATGAACGCCAGCGGGGCCACCTCGATGATGCCCTTTTCCAGAAATCGATCGAGCTTATCGGCGTCCAGCATGTCGTACAGCGCGTCATACAAAGGCCGCATATATGGATCAATTTTTTGTTGCAGCGTGCCCGGCAAGAAGCCCAGGCGCTCTCCGGCCTCCACCGCCGGTCGTGCCAGGATGATGCGGTTCACCTGCTTCGTGAGCAGTGCGCTCACCGCCATGGCCACGGCAATGTATGTCTTCCCTGTTCCGCCAGGGCCCACCGCAAACATCATGTCGTGCTTTTCAATTTCCTCCATGTAGCGCCGCTGGCTGGCGTTTTTCGGGGTGACCACTTTTTTGCCGAAGGAGCGAGCCCGCGGATGCTCAAACATGCCCCGCGGCGATTCGTGTGGCTCCTCGGTCGCCACGCGCATCAGAGACTTCACTTCCGTGCTCGAGAGCACGCGCCCGTGCCGGGTCAGGTGATTGTATTCCTCGATGATTTTCACGGCTTGGTCGACGCTTTCCTGCTTGCCTTCAATGGTCAACCGCGTGTCATTCAAATGTGTGCGCACTTGCAGCGCATCCTCCAGCAGGCGCACGTTCTCGTCGAGAGTGCCGAAGAAAGGTTCAATTTGTCCGGAAATGTGAACGGTACGTCGCATCCAAGTGGCGGGCTTTGCTTCTACGGAAACCGGGTGGCCGATGGCGGATTCCTCCTGCTGTCCGTCGGCCGCTTTTTCTGCGCCCAGCTACTGCGGCCAACTCACGGAGAAACTTCTTACACCCTAGCCTAGCACTGTCTCACGGTCAAGTTACGGCAGCGTTACACATCAAGCATGTCCCCGAGCTACTCAGCTCACCGTTTCTTCTTGATCGCGGCGCGGATGGCCTGCTCCGCGAGCGGCGACATTACCGCGTATCCCTTTGCATTAGGATGCAGTCCGTCCTCGCTCAAATCCTTTTGCAGCATTCCTTGCGGGTCTACCATTGCCGAAAAATAATCCAGATACGTGTAGCCGTTCTCCGTCGCGTATTTCTTGATCCATGCATTCAGCTCCTGAATTTTCGCAGGCGGCCGGTTAGTGCGCATATCAAGCGGATTCCCCTGGCGGTCGTGTCCATAGTTGCTTACCGGCAGCACGGACGCGAGAACCACGCGAATCTTGTTCGCCTTCGCCAGCTCTGCCATGGATGCCAAATTCCCCTCGATTTGGCCCAGCGTCATCGGCCCGGTATTGCCCGCAATATCGTTCGTGCCCGCCAAAATCACCACAACCTTCGGCTGGAGAGCAATGACGTCCGAGCGAAAGCGGATCAGCATCTGCGGCGTGGTCTGGCCGCTGATTCCGCGGTCGATGTACGGCTTCCCCGGGAAAAATCTGCCAAATTCAGGGGTGACCCACGCATCTGTGATCGAGTCGCCCATGAACACCACGCGCAGGTCGAATTTCGCGGGCGCCGCCACACCCGCATTGGCATCAGCGTAGCGTGCGAGATCTGGCCAATCGTGCAAAATCTTGTCCGTTCTTTCCAGCTTCGCGGCCAGCGATGGAAGATCGGCGCAATCCGGCGAAGCGCTGCCCGGCGCATTTGCTGGATCCTGAGCTTGGGCTCCCGCCGCGACAGAAATCGCAACAATTGCGCCTTGCACCATTTTGCCGAAATTCTTCATGGAATCTCCTCACCGAAGGAGCCTACAAGAAACACCCACACCCCTCAAGCAAGCAGCGCAGCGCACCGGCGTACGGACGGCTGTCCGACAATCCACGAAGACCTGTACGCGCGTTCTATGGACACGCAAACGCACGAAGCCGACGATGCCTGCACAGGCGTAGTGGGGTTTTTCAGCTGACCCGGAGGGGGGCTTCAGTGCGCAGATCAATCGCAGTAAATCTAGCTTTGCTGAGCTTCGTAGCTTCATCGCTGCTTCCCGCGTCGCGTGCGCAGACCGATCATCAACCCGCGGCCACTGCCGCTCCGGTTGCTCTCAACTGGAAGATCGCTTGCCCCGGCGTTCGAAACGTGCCCATGACCGCCGATCCCGAGCAATCGCTGCCCCTGCAGGTCATCGCTACCCTCAAATGCGGCGAAGAAGTCACCGTGCTCGACAACAACGAAGGCTATACGATTAAGATTAAGACGGCCGACGGCAAGATTGGGTACGTCGCGGCGATTTTCGTCAAAAAAATTCCCGCGCCGAGGCGCCCGCCCAGCGTGGAATCTGCGGACACGCAGAATGGCGTGGCGCGCTGGCAGCAGGGCGCGCCCGGCTGTGACCACTTTTTGAGCAACGGAATTCTTGTCGAATCGCTCACCGCCAACGGCATCACCGTGCAAGTGTCTCTGCACGACACAGGATGGAAACTGCGCGCCAACGTGGCCATCGCCAACGGCGGCTCGCAGCCGGTCCATATCCACCCGTCCCTGTTCATTCTTGATGAAGTGAGCGTCCGTGGAAAACCGCTCTTCTATCAAGACCCCACGCAGTTGGCGAAAAATGTGACCCACCAGGTTCTCTGGACCGAAGCCATCGCAGAGCCTTCGAACGCACTACCGCACTCCGCGTCGCCCACCGAATCGCTCACCGCCACCAATGTCGACTACAAATCATCCTTCGCTTCATCTGCTTCCGCGCCTAACTACATCATTCAGCATCAATACGCTGAAGAAAGCGCCGTCCGCCTGCAAGGCAAACAGACTCTGAACAAAACTGCGCGGCAAATCCTGGCCCTGGCGCTCAAATCTGCAACCATCGAACCCAACAACAAGGTTGCCGGCGCGGTCTGGTTCGAGCGTGGCAAAAATCCACAGCAGTTGATGCTGCGCATCCCCATCGAGAATCAGACACTCGAGTTTCCGCTTTCCTTCAAACAGCAAAAATAGAAGAGCACCAACGCGATAGACGCCCCGCCTCTCTTCCCCCAGGAAAGGCGGGGCTTTTCTTCTCCAGCTTTCTGGGGCAATGCGCTGCAACAACTTCATTCTGGAGTACGGAGGCGAAATCCGGCCTGGGTTTAGCCGATGCAGGACCAGCGGTATACTCATCCCGCATGCTCATGTCCGCAACCGAAGCCGCGCGATTCCAACGCGCGAGCGATCAATCGCTACTCATCTACTTCGGTCAGCAAATCACCCTCGACGCCCACGAACGCGTCAGAAAATTCCTGCTGCTGCTTGAGCGGGAGCCCATTGCGGGCATCCGCAACCTTCATCCCGCATATTGTTCCGTGCTGGTCAAGTTCGATGCGCTGAAGTGGCGGCACGAGCAGCTCGAAGAAATCTTGAAGCAGTATCTCGACCGCATGGAAGACGTGACTCTCCCAGAACCCCGCCAGATGGAAATCCCGGTGTGCTACGGAGGCGAGCACGGACCAGACCTAATCGACGTGAGCAAAATACACGGCATGACACCCGCACAGGTGATCGAACTCCATTCGTCGAGTAGCTACGTTGTCTATTTTTTCGGATTCGTTCCTGGTTTCGCGTATCTCGGAGAATTGCCGCAGGCGTTGGTGACCCCGCGCTTGGCGACGCCGCGCCGCAGAGTTCCGCCGGGCAGCGTCGGTATCGCCGGCCGCCAAACTGGGGTCTACCCGGTCGCGACGCCAGGCGGCTGGCAATTGCTGGGACGCACTCCCATCTCGATGTTCCGGCCCCACCAAACCGGATTCAGCTTCTTGTCCATTGGCGACCGCGTGCGATTCACGCCGATCAGCCAGGAGCAATTCGCGGCGCTGGAGCGAGCATGAGTGTCATTCAGGTGCAATCGCCCGGCCTACTGACCACCGTGCAAGATTTAGGGCGAGAAGGCTTCGGTCCCCTGGGTGTCTCACCTTCCGGCGCCGCCGATCCGATTTCGCTGCGCCTGGGAAATCGCCTGGTGGGCAACGCGGAGGGCGCAGCAGCGCTGGAAATGACGTTGCTCGGTGGCACGTTTGTGTTCCCGCATGGCGCCATCCTCGCCCTAACGGGTTCCGACTTCGCCGCCATGCTGGATGGCGCGCCTGTTGAGTTGTGGACTTCTGTCGAAGTGAAACCTGGCCAAGCACTTCGTGTGGGAGCAACACGTTCTGGTGCACGCTCCTATTTGTGCGTGCAGGGTGGAATCGCTGAGAAACATTTCCTGGGCAGCGTGTCCACGCACCTCTTGAGCGGCCTCGGCGGTCACGAAGGCAGAGCTCTCCGCAAAGGAGACGCGCTGCACACCGGACCTACAACGGGCTCGTTTCGGAAAAGAGCAGTAGCCCCGCGACTATTAGAGCGTCTATCGCCACGCAAGGTCTTGCGCGTCACTCCCGGTCCGCAGAGTGACTCGTTCCCACGGAAGTCCCACCAACTGTTCTACGAAGGCTCGTATCGCGTCGCAGAAGAATCCAATCGCATGGGCCTTCGCCTCGAAGGCCCATCCATCGCGCAGGGATCGAGCGGAGAGATGATTACCGAAGGCGTTTCGATTGGCGCCGTTCAGATTACCGCCGGGGGCCAGCCGATCATCCTGTTTGTAGAGCAACAAACCACCGGCGGCTATGCAAAGATTGCCAACGTGATTTCCGCCGACCTGCACAGCCTGGGACAACTGCGCCCGCGCGATGACATTCGCTTTGAGCAGGTTGACTGGGACGCCGCCCGCGCACTGCTGCTCGAGCAAGAGCAACTGCTCACATCTCCAGACTTGTTTGTGCTCTAGCGTTATATGGTAGTGGGTCAGTTTGAATTTTCTTGATCGTGACAGTAGGGGTCAAAATTCAAGCCGACTCACTACCCGTTATATTTCTTGCTTGACAATCCATTCCTATCCTGAGAGAATCACTCCTGTAGAAAAGTACGCCCCGACGGAAGTCGGGGCTTTTTTTATGTAGTTACCGTCCGTTTTTGCCTTTCTTCTGCCGACCTTGCTCTAAGGAACCCGGGACACCGTCTTTCTCTCATCTCTTCGCTGTTAACCCGTCGACCGTGTATATCGGGTGCCCACGCCGCTTTTGCGTGTGGGTCTTTTCTTCCGGTCTGAGCCGACGCCAAGAACCAATTCTTCTTCAGGACTGAACCATGCCAACCAAAAAACCCAACGCCGAACACGTGTGGAAACAATTCGAGGACCACCTGGTCCCTCGTCTACGCCTGTCCACCACCGACCGCGTCGTCTACTCTCATCTCGTCCGCCACAGCCGCCTCGAAGGAGAGCTTCGCCTCCAATTCTCCATCCTTTGGCTCGCTCGTGGTACGCGTCTCTCCCACAACGCTGTTCGCTGGGCCGTGCGCCGCCTCGTCGCGCAAGGTGTCTTGCGCCTCGTGGAACGCAGCAAAGCCGGTCACTTGGTCGAGGTACGTCTCCCCAGTGAGGTTCGTGCCGCTCGCCCAAGCCGCATTCCCAGCCGCCCCCTAAACCGTACTCGCGCCTCGGATTTCGACGATCTGGACCTTCTGAAACATCCTGTGCTGCGCCGCGCTATTCATGCCCGAGAACGCGGCCGCTGTTTTTATTGCCTGAGCCGCGTCACTCCCTCAACCCGCTGCCTCGATCATGTCGTCCCACGTGCAGAGTTCGGGGACAACTCCTGGCGCAACCTGGTTTCCTGCTGCCACGAGTGCAACTCCAAGAAAAACGATCTCCCCGCGGCAGATTTTCTCAGGTGGCTGCATCGCGAGCGCCGCCTGACCGAGGTCGAGCTTGCCGCCCGCTTCCGCGCCCTGGATGCCCTCGCCGCCGGCAAACTCCGCCCTCGCCTTCCTCTAGAATGGATGAGGTGCCATAGGGGCAGCGTCTAGCTCCCCGCCGATCCTCGCTCCATAATGCTATTCTTCGACGACCCGTACGAATAACGTGCTGTGGACCAATGAACCACATCGACTTGAATTGCGACATGGGCGAAATGCCCGAGCACATCTCCGACGGCACGCAGGAATCGCTGATGCCCTCGTTCACCTCCGTCAACGTCGCCTGCGGAGGCCATGCCGGCGATGAGCAAACCATGCAGACAACCATCAAGCAGGCGTTTCGCTGGAAGCTGGCTATCGGCGCGCATCCGGGCTACCCCGATCGCGCCAATTTTGGCCGCCTGGAACTGAAGCTGCCCCCTGAAGACGTTACGGATTTTGTGCACCAGCAAGTCCGCGCTCTTGCCCATATCGCCGCTCGCTGCGGCGCCCAGCTCACACATGTAAAACCCCACG
>Ga0307475_10000597_pt1 | contig 21680 bp, 22 predicted proteins | sample atmos_gasesECM1C_FD_203317 | JGI IMG/M metagenome (GOLD analysis project Ga0307475, IMG submission 203317) | Hardwood forest soil microbial communities from Morgan-Monroe State Forest, Indiana, United States - atmos_gasesECM1C_515 | ecosystem: Environmental > Terrestrial > Soil > Temperate... | reverse complement strand
TTCATTGATGATCGTGCTCTGAATCTTGAATGCGCCCGCAAACTGGGAATGCACACAATTGAGGCGAAGAACGCGAAGCAACTGCGAGAAGATCTGAGCAAGCTGGGAGTGGGCGCATGACTTGGCTAGATCACGCTGCCCGCCATCACGGCTTACGTGGCGGCCGGGGCAATGCGCTGCCCGGATTCGGCACACTGGGCTTAGCCGTGGGCTCACTTGCGATCCCCAAACTCAGGTCGCTCGACCAGCAGTCTGCGACGATCTTCCATTCGCCACCGGCCTGGCGGTTGAGGATAACCAGGTACTTCCCACGCTCTTCGCGCCGCTTTCCCATTGCAACTGGGACTAGCATCTGGCAGCGGCCGGCTTCATAAGCAAGATCGCCAAAAAGTTCGACCCGCAATGGCTCCAGTTCCACCTCGCCCAATCCAGCATCGAGCACGCCAAAGAAAAATTCACGAATGGCTGCCGTCCCGCGCACGGTCGGGACATTGGAGCGCAACACCAGCGCGTCGGCAATGTAGAGTTCCACCAGATCATCCAGTTGTTTAGTGTTGCAGGCCTGGACCCAATCCTGGCTCAATTTGCGAACGGCAGCTTCAGCCCGGCTCATGCCGACTGCGCCCGCAGGAGCGCGCCCTCGGGCTGGCTCGCGCCCAACGGCATCAGCGACTACGCGCGGCTCAGCACTCGCAGGCCGCGAAGAGCCGTCCGGCGCGGGGAAATAATGGTGATGATAATGATGGTGGTAGTGATGCTGGCCTGGGGCCGGCGCCACGTTCGCCTTGAACTGTGCTGGCGCGGATGCCGGTTCTTCCCCTGCTTCCACCAGCGGGACGCCGCAGGTGGCACAGAACTTGTGCTCCGCGCGGTTCGCGCTTCCACAGGCAATACAGGTGCGCGCCGCTGCTTGGAAGTCGGAGTGTTCTACGGATTCTTCGCTCTCAGCCTCGAGCGCCATCCGTTGAACGACCTGGAGGGCGGCAGCAATCGACTCCGTCCCCGGCCGGGGATGACGCATATCTTGTTTCAGTCGTGTCAAAAACTCATCGACCGCCGGGTCAGGAATAAGTTCTCCCTTCGGACCAATTGGTGAACTCTTGGGCGGTCCGGGTTTTTCTTTGTGATCCACGAAGGTATGTGCTCATTTTAGTCGAAAAATTTCTTAGCGGCTGGAAAACTCGACCTTCGCCTCAGCGTCGGTAGGAACTCCGTTGCAGGTTGCGGGGCGATACCGCCAGCTACGCACCGCGTCCAGTATGGTTCGGTCTTCCGGAGAACCAGTGCTCGCTAGAACCAGCGGACTGTGGACCCGACCGTCGATGCCCACAATGAAACTGACTGTGACTTTGGCATTCGGCTCCGGTTCGTCTACCAGCGGATCGGGCGTGGCCAGTGCTTGCGGCGGCTGCGTGGCTTCACAACCTGGACGTGCGGTGGGGTGCTCGACGCCGGCGAATTCGGAGTCATGCACCGCTGAAGTCCAGACTTGACGCTCGTGACCGGAAATCGATGGTCGAGCTAATCCCTGGAACGACGGTCTCTCCACCGAAGCCAGACCTACGACGGGGGCTGCGACCATAAGCAGAAAGCAGCAACTCCGAAGCGCCACGTTCCGTTGTTGAGAGCCCCCGTGAAGACCGAAAGAAAGCACGCCTAACATGCATGGTTAGAGAGGCAATCAGCATACCAGCCACGCGGGCTGTACCTGATTCATAGCATGGCATTTATGGAGGCGGATCTAATAGGTGTCGCAAGGCGAAGTGAAAAACATTGCAGTTAAGAGCCGCGGGAGGGCAGCCGCAGTTTTCCTGCTTTGAGGAAGGACATCGACAGCACCCGGATCTGGTGGAACACGAATATTGAAACAACACCCTCTAACTTCGAGTTTCCAACACCCTAACGGCAAGCTGGCGTATGATTTCTGCCTGCTGCCGATAGTGATCCTCTTTTGAGGATCAAGAGGTACGAATGCGGCGCTTTCTACCCTCACCTGCCGTAATGATCGTAACCTTGACCTTGTTCGCGCAAACCTCGGCCCCTTCATCTGACAACACGGAGCATCCTGCGGCTTTGTGCGTTGTGGCCGGTCGCGTGGTGACATCCGCCGAGGGTAATCCATTGAAATCAGCGCGGGTGGTACTCGTTCCGGAGCAGTCGGGTTCTCGTAGACAGCCATACGCGATAGCTTCCGACAGCGACGGCCGTTTCATTCTCAAGGACGTTGTGCCGGGCCGCTATCAGTTCTTTGCCACCCGCCCCGGTTTTCTGGAGCAGAAATACCAAGCCAAGGGGATCGAGGGTGGGGCGGTTTTGTCCCTCAAGCCCGGAGAGAAGCTCAGTGATGTCGTGTTCCGCATGACCCTAGCTGCTGTCGTCACCGGACGAGTGACTAACGAAGAAGGCGAAGCCATGCCTCGCGTGAGCGTTCTAGCCTTGCGCGCTCCGAGCGAAGAGGAGATTGAAGACGAAGGCCGGTTCGCTCATCGGAAGCCAGAGCTGTGGCCGGTCGCTGCGGCCCAAACCGACGATCGCGGCCAATACCGCATTTTCGGACTCAAACCCGGTGAATACTACGTGAGAGTGACGGAGTCTTTTGAACCTAACCGGAATGTAATGGTGGATCAGATCTGGATTCGAGAGTTACTCGGCAGCGAATACGCCGCCGTGTACTATCCCGGCGTAGCACAAGTTAGTCAGGCGCAAATGGTTTCTGTGAGAGCGGGCGATGAGGTGCAGGCTGACGTCTCTATGCAACGCGTCAAGACCGTGCAGGTTGCTGGGCACGTCATCGGCCCGAACGGCCCCGCCAAGAATGCATCGGTGTCCCTTGAACAGCCAGGAGTGGTGGACGTCGACCACCAGGATACAACCGACGAGAAGGGCAACTTTAGGCTGCGGGGCGTGCCGCCGGGCAGCTACGTTTTTGTCGTTTACCAAAGAGGCGATGGCGATACTTACGGGCCAAGTGCATGGCAGAAAGTCGAGATTGGTGACGAGAATATTGACTCACTGACCGTCTTCCTTGGTGGTGGCACCAACTTTCAGGGCCGGGTTTCGGTGGCTGGCCTGGGCTCAGTGACACTGGATCGAATGAGGGTGATCCTTTTGTCAATCGACCAGGACACGCAATTTTGGCATGGTCGTGTCAAAAAAGATGGCACTTTCGAAATCATGTCGGTCAGGGATGGCGATTACGCTATCTCTATCAATGGACTTGAGGATGGCTGGTACATTAAGTCGGTGCGACTTGGTTCGGATGACATATTTGAAAAAGGACTGCAACTCGAAAAAGGCGGCTCAAGTGGAAGACTTGAGGTAACGGTCAGCTCAGGCTGCGCACAACTGGAGGGCTCTGTCAGCGACCACGATGGCGCAGTGATTGGGGCTCGCGTACGCGTCGTGCCTGATCCTGAAACGCCTTACAATCGATCTCGTTCGCAAAGCACCACGACTGACCAAGCCGGTCACTTTTCGTTCAATAGACTCCCGCCGGGCAGTTATCGTGTGCTCGCGAAGTCCCCAGTGTCGTCCGACGGTACTTCCCACAAGTCAGAGCCGCAAGACGTCACCCTTTCCGAACATAACCACAAGACGGTACAACTAACGATGGTGAGCGCCGGGTCTCTGCCTGCGCAGTAAAAAAGGTGTAAGATCGGCGGCGGAATTCCATGCCACCGATGTCTCAAACATCGTCCGAAACCTCGGCCCCTCCCAGCGCGCAGCAGCGCTGGCAGGGCGCAAGTTCTTTCCTACTCTTTCTACTGTTGCTGGGATCTCTGGTCCTCTATCCCTACGCCGAAAACAGCACCTTCGGTTACTACCCCTTCCGAGTGTTGCGAGCACCGCCATCGTGCTCGGCGTCTACGCGGTCAGTTTCCGGCGCAGCCTTATCGTCATCTGCCATCCTCGGTGTGCTGTACCTGGCAGTTCTGATTTCAAGATGGCCGGCGCCTACCGGCGCCCAGGGGCTTAGCATCAATCGCCAATCGTCGGGCTTCGGAAGTAGAATCAGGCGCGTACCGGAACTCGCTTGCGCCGTTCTTTCACGCTCACCGGATTGAGGAAGGTCATCATAGCGCGCAAGCGCCCGCCCACTTCCTCGATCTGGTGTTCCTGCTCGCGTTCGCGGGTAGCTTCAAACCACTCGCGGCCCGAGTTGTTTTCAGCAATCCATTTGCGAGCGTAGGTTCCATCCTGGATTTCTTTCAGCATCTGCCTCATGGTTCGGCGCGTCTCGTCGGTGATGATGCGCGGGCCGCCGGTGTAGTCGCCGTGTTCGGCAGTGTCGCTTACCGAGTAGCGCATATAGTTCAGACCCCCGCGGTACATGAGATCGACGATGAGCTTTAATTCATGCATGCACTCGAAGTATGCGATTTCGGGTTGATATCCAGCCTCGACGAGAGTCTCGAAGCCAGCCTTTACCAACGCGCTCACACCGCCACAGAGGACCGTTTGCTCGCCGAAGAGGTCCGTTTCAGTCTCTTCCGCAAACGTGGTTTCGATGACGCCGGCCCGGGTCGTGCCCAACGCTTTGGCATAAGACAGCGCCAGTTGTTTGGCGGATCCGCTGGCATCCTGGTGAATTGCTAACAGAGCCGGTGTCCCACCACCCTCAACAAAGACCTCGCGTACACGGTGTCCCGGCGCCTTGGGGGCAATCATCGAAACGTCGACATTAGTCGGCGGCTTGATGGCCCCGAAGCGGATATTGAAGCCGTGAGCAAACATCAACGTCTTCCCTGCCGATAAATGAGGAGCGATGTCCCGCTTGTAAACTTCGGGCTGTGTCGTATCTGGCACCAGCATCATGATGACGTCTGCCCAGGCTGCGGCGTCAGCGATCGAACTTACGCTCAGTCCAGCCGCCTGCGCTTTAGCTCGTGACTCACTCGTGCTGGGCAACCCGACGCAAACTTGCACTCCGCTGTCCTTCAAGTTCAGGGCGTGCGCATGTCCCTGGGAACCGTAGCCGATGATGGCCACTTTCTTCGCTTGGATGAGGCCTAGATCAGCAGAACTATCAAGATAGATTTTTGCCATGGGAATCCCTTTCGTCCAAAAAATGTTGTTTGATTACACCGAGTACGAGACGTCGTCGTCGAGCGCAACCTGCGGCATCGCCTGAGTTGGGGAGACTCCAACCGAGGACTTGCTTCCGCGGCGCATGGCTACAATACCGGTGCGTACCATCTCCAATACGCCATAAGGACGCAGCACCTCGAGCAGCCCGTCGATTTTATCTTCGGCTCCGGTGATTTCGATGGTCAGCGATTCAGGCGCAACATCCACCACGCGCGCGCGAAATACGCTGGCCAACTCCAGCACGTGGGAACGTCCCTCCTGGGTTGCGGCCACTTTAATCATGGCGAGATCGCGTACGATCGACGGCTGATGGGTGATGTTTTCCACCAGCAGTACATTGACCAGCTTGTAGAGGTTGGCCTCGATGCGGCGGGCCTGATCGCGGTCAGCATCAACTGTAATGGTCATGCGCGAGACTTCGGGCTTTTCCGTTCGTCCCACGGTGAGCGAATCGATGTTGAAGGCGCGGCGGCGAAATAGTGATGCCACCCTCGTCAGCACGCCTGGCTTGTTTTCTACGTAGACAACAAATGTGTTCATCATGTTCGTTTTAGTCCGCGACTCGACTTCTACAGCTCATCGCCCACTTCGTGTACCTTCGTGTCCTTAGTGGTTTAAATCTTTTTTGTCGAGCTAACCACACAGTGCACGAAGGATCACGAAGGAATCCAACGCCCCCATCTCATTCGTCGCTCGCGGTTTCGACGATGGGACTTGGCCGGCGAATCATTTCGTGCAAAGACGCTCCGGCAGCCACCATGGGGTAGACCGTGTCCTCCTGCTCGACCTGGAAATTAATCAGCACCGGCCCATCGTGCTTCCGCGCCGATTGCACCGCTGGAACAACCTGAGTGCGTTCGGTTACGGTAACACCCTGGATGCCGTAAGCCTCGGCTAACTTGGCGAAATCAGGATTCAGCAGAGGTGTTGCCTGATAGTTGCGCTCGTAAAAGAACTCCTGCCATTGCCGCACCATCCCCAAATATCCGTTGTTGATGATGGCAATGTTGATTTTGAGGTTCTCCTGCACAATCGTGGCCAGCTCCGACATAGTCATTTGGAAGCCGCCGTCACCGACCACCACCCAGACTTCCGCCTGCGGACGCGCGACCTTGGCTCCGATGGCCGCGGGGAGGGCGAATCCCATGGTGCCCAAGCCCCCCGAAGTGATCAAGGAACGTGGTTCCTCGTGCTTGTAGTACTGCGCTTCCCACATCTGGTGCTGGCCCACGTCAGTCACGACGATGGTTTCACCGTTGCGGGTTTCCCGCCACAGGTCGTTGATGACATGCGCTGCATAGAGATGCCCGTTATCGGGCAGGTTCTGGATATCGCGCACAGCGGAATCGCCCTTCAGCCGGTCGATGCAATCCAGCCACTCGCTGCGATCGGTCGACTCAAGCCGCGGTAAGAGTTCGCGCAAAACCTCGCGCAGATCACCAACCAGCGCCACATCCACTTTGACGTTCTTATTGATCTCCGCGGGATCGATCTCCACGTGGATCTTCTTCGCGTTTGGTGCATAAGTCTTCAGGTTACCCGTGACCCGGTCATCGAAGCGCATACCCAGCGCAATCAGTAGATCGGCTTCTTGAATCGTGTGGTTCACCCAGGCTTCACCATGCATGCCCATCATTCCGAGATTCATGGGATGAGAAGCCGGCAGCGCGCCCAATCCCAGCAACGTGAGTGCCACCGGAATGCCGGTGCGTTCGATCAGGTCGCGGACTTCAGTGATGGCGCCAGACACGATCGCGCCGTGGCCCAGGAGAATCACGGGTCGTTTGGATTTGTGGATTAGCTCCAGCGCTTCCGCATACTCCTCGGGAGCGGGTGAGAGATCAGGACGGTAGCCAGGCAATTGCGGTTTGGCTGCTTCCCAATCGAACTCGCAGGATGACTGCTGTGCGTCCTTGGTGATATCCACTAGAACCGGCCCAGGCCGTCCAGAGCGAGCGACATAGAATGCTTCGCGAAGAGTACGGGCCAGTTCGGAAGCATGAGTCACCAAATAGTTGTGCTTGGTAATTGGCAGAGTAATGCCAGTGATGTCGGTTTCCTGAAACGCATCCGATCCGATCAGCTTGCTACCTACCTGGCCGGTAATGCAAACGATTGGCGATGAGTCCAGCATCGCCGTGGCGATGCCGGTGACCATATTGGTGGCCCCTGGCCCTGAGGTCGCGACTGCAACGCCCACCTCTCCGCCGGCGCGGGCATAGCCGTCCGCCATATGGGTTGCGCCTTGCTCGTGGCGCACCAGGATGTGATGAACCTTGCTGTCCTTCAATGCGTCGTACGCTGGCAGAATCGCCCCGCCGGGATAACCGAAGACGTGCTTCACGCCTTCACGCTCCAGGCATTCCCAAAGAATCTGTGCTCCAGTTTTCGTCATGATCGTTCCCGTTCGTCTTAAGTCTCACCTGCCCGCCAACGGTTGTTGGCGCATCTAAGTTTTGCGCAACTTTGCTGGCAAAGAAAGGCGCGCAAGCCACTACGAAGCTCATCATCCACGAAAAACCCAGTGGGAGGGTTACGGCTCCGTGGCGAAAAGCGGCCTCTGCGAGGACTATCTTGAGAAGCTTATTATTGGAACGGGGTCGAGCGCCACTTAAATCGGAAAGGCCGGATAACGACGGCCACGAACTCGCACAGAGTAAAATACTTTATCTCCTCTATGATTAGCAACTTACAGGAGACGCGCCCGATGAACGCAAGACGGATTTGGCAGAGCGCGGTTGTCTCGATACTAATTGCTGGATTGGGCGGGCCGGGAGTTTTACCTCTCGCTGCCAAGCCCAAGGCTCATAGCGTTACCTTGACTTGGAATGCGTCGGCGCCAAGCAAAGATTTCACCGTCGCTGGTTACAACATTTACCGCGGCACCAAGCGAGGAGGACCCTACGAGAAAATAGCCTCACGAGTTTCGGGGCTCACCTACGTCGATCAAGCGGTGAATCGTCGGAAGACCTACTTCTACGTAGTCACGGCCGTAGACGAGGGCGGCCGCGAAAGCAAATTTTCCCAGGAAATAAAGGTCGTCATTCCGTAGGCTGTTCGCGGAGGGGCGTCGTTAGTGACGTTTAGCATTTCTCAAATGCAGTCGGCCCGCCAGCACTCCTTCCAGGCTGTAATTCCGAATCCTTAGGTTCTGGATGATGGGACGGTCTACACTCACGCCCGGAGGCGGCGCCAGGTCAAAATCGTATTCACACCGTAATTCCACACTGAGCTGATGGCAATGCCCGCGATTCCGGCCAAGTACCAGGGAACACCCATTCGAAGAAGATTCCGCGCGAAGGCAACGTTAATGAAAGCTCCCAAGGAACAGGCGGCATAAAAAGTAAGTAGACCGGTCGCGATTCTCCATCCTCGTAGCCGTCGGTCGCGGAAGGTCACAATATTATTCAGAATGAAGTTGAACGTCATGGCCACGCCCGTGGCGGCCACCTGCGAGACCGCGAAGTCCACACCAAGCCGGGTATAAAGCAACCCCAGGATTCCCAGATGAACCAAGAGTCCCAGGGAACCGACCGAGATAAACAGGGCAAATCGGGTAGGGAGCAGTCCCCCGATCGTCTTGTCCACCACAAGATAGAGGTATTCCAGTTCAACGTTGATATCGAGCTTGCTCTCGCCCCGCTGACGCATGCGGAAACGGTAGGAAACTTCGCCGATGTGCACTGGGACTGGGCTGGAGGCCAGCAGGTCAACCAGGAGTTTGAAACCAGTTCCGGTTAACCGGGAAGCAACACTCTCAAAAAACGAGCGCTGCACCATGAAAAAACCGCTCATGGGATCGGACACATCACAATGGCACACCCAGCGGCTGATTCGCGCTCCCAAGGCACTCAGCCAGACACGGCGGTCCGAGAAGTCTCCCATACTCCCGCCGAGGGCGTTACGGCTCGCAACCACGACCTCCAGGTGTTCCGACTTAATTCGTTCAAGCATTTTCGGCAGGACGCTCTCGTCATGCTGCATATCCGCATCCATCACCGCGATGTAACGAGCAGGAGTGGCCAGCATTCCCTCGATGCAGGCGGAAGAGAGACCGTGCCGGCCGATGCGCTCCAACACTCGAACCCGCCGGTTCGTAGCCGCCAGGCTGCGGACACACTCCGCAGTGCCATCGGGAGAGTGGTCGTCAACGAAGATCGCTTCCCACTCTGTTCCGGCGAGCGTCTTTTCCAAAGCCGCGATGACAGCCTCGACGTTCTCTCTTTCATTGAAGGTCGGGATCACGATTGCCAATTCCAAGGGCGATGGCAGCGAACCTGCCTCGGGAGAACCAGGATCCGGAAGCGTGGCCGTACCAACAGGAAGGTTCATGGAGACCGGGGGCACCATTGGCATTATTCTAATTCGCCGCTGCAACCACTTGATCCAAATTGTCAAGAGGATGCCGATAACTCACAGGTTTCCCGACCTGCCCTCACAACGTGTTTGCGGCTTAGATTCCATTTCGGGGCAAGTTTCGCATGAGGAAGATCGCACGCACCCGATGGTGTCAGGATGGCCCATGGATACCTTCTCCCTTGAGCGGGAAGGGACAAAACTTTCGGTATCATGTATTGCTTCCATCCACGCTGTCTCAAGCCCTTTGCTTTTCAATTTCTCGTGCTGGCAATGTCGCTGACCTCCACGATGACTTTGGCGCAACCGTTGACGGTTGACGCCAGCGGCAGGGAGAGCGCCTATTCGAACGAGGCGCCAGCCGTGATTCCAAGTCCCTAGCGACTCGGGCGACCTGACTTTTCGCGAAACGCGGCTCAAGGCCACTATGGAAAGGGTTTGCAAACTTGTGACTATTTAGCATGTCCTAGTGAGACCTAGGACTGTACTCACGAATGTTGCAGACTTACGCCCATGGCCTCCCCCAGATACCGCCATAGGGCTCTCTCTGTTCAATTGTTCGCACTTTTATTCGCACTTTTCCTTACCTGTCAGATCAGTCTTGCGCAAAACGGTGCAGATCCGAATCTGTGGCAGCGAGGCAGTGCTGGTTCTGACCCTCTAACTTGCGCTCCCTGTAATTTTTGGTTTGGCAGGGTCCTTGTGGGCCGAACTGAAACGCAGTCGGCGAAACTTAGCAACACGGGTTCGACCACGATAACGCTTTCCAGACTGTACCCAGCGGCTCCCGGATTTATCTTGAACAACCTGTCGTTGCCGATGACGCTCGCTGCGGGACAGAGTGTGCGATTCAGCATCAGCTTCACCCCCCGTGCAGCCAGCCACACGGATGGTAACTTTGAAATAATCAATAACACCGCATACGGACCCCTCTTCCTTGATGTCCATGGCACGGGCGTAACCGGGGGCATCCTAGGGGCCAACCCTTCAAGCATCAGCTTTGGCAGCGTGCCGCCGGGGAAGAGTGAAACTCTTCCTGAAACTTTGACGAACTCAGGCAATTCCAGTCTTACCGTCTCCCAAGTCCGTCCGGCTGGCGCTGCGTTCAAAGTGCGCGGATTAAGTTTGCCGCTGACTCTCGCCCCCGGACAAAGCTTCACCTTTGGCGCTGTCTTTGCCCCGACGACCGGAGGTAGCGCGTCAGGAAGCATTTCAGTGATATCAACCGCGTCGAATTCATCGCTCACAATATCGTTGTCAGGTGCCGGCGCAGCTTCTGGACAGTTAGCGGAGTCTCCCAGCAGCACGAATTTCAATGGCGTAAATGTAGGGACGAGCAAGAGCCTGCCAATTACGCTCAGCGCAACCGGGTCGAGCGTCACCATCTCGTCGGCCACTACTAATAATTCGGAATTTACGCTGAGCGGAGTGACATTTCCGCTGACCCTGGCGGCTGGAAAAAGCGCATCGTTCAATGTGAATTTCAAGCCGCAAAGCTCTGGCACCGCGTCGGGCAGCATTTCCTTCGCCAGCAACGCGTCGAACTCGCCAATCGCGGAAGCCGTCACCGGAAGCGGAATTTCGACAACTGGCCATAGCGTCAATCTGAGTTGGGACGCGAGCAGTTCTAGGGTCATCGGTTACAACGTTTATCGCGGCTCTGTTTCAGGGGGCCCTTACGTCCAGATCAATCCGACCGTCGATCCCAGCACTACTTATACGGACACCACGGTGGTGGCTGGAAACACTTATTACTACGTCTCGACCTCCTTGAATTCGAGCGGCAGAGAGAGCGGATTCTCGAATCAAGTGAAGGCGGTGGTCCCTTCACCGTAGCCCGATCCCCTAAGGTGACTGTGTCAGCCACGTCAGTTAATACATTTATTTTCATGACTTTAGCTACACAACTGAAGTATCGGCTTTAATACGCCAAATCGAACAACAGGAGAGTTACGTAAGTTGTCGTATCACTGCCCTTGCGATGCTGCACCTCTGACCTCTAGCAACCTCGACCGCCATCACGAAGAATGGATCGCTGTGAAGAACTGCAAACATCGGACAGGAGGTTACCTCCTGTTACTAGGCCTGACGATTGCTGTGTTCATCGGCTGCGGTGGCGGCGCGGGCACAGGCACGAAGTCTGTTACTAGGGGCGCGGCGCAGCTCGCCGTGTCTCCCTCCTCAATGAACTTCGGCAGCGTGCTTGTCGGCCAGAGCAAGGCATTGCCAGGCACTCTGACCGCAACTAACGCCAGTGTTACGGTGTCGTCAGCGGCCTGGAGCGGTCAAGGGTATTCCGTCAGCGGAATCAGCTTCCCTATCGTGTTGCCGGCCGGACAGGGCATTTCATTTACAGTTACCTTTGCTCCGCAGGCTACAGGGAACTCTCCCGGAAGCATCAATTTTGCCAGTAGTGCCTCAAACTCCCCCCGGTCGCAAGTCCTCAGCGGCAATGGAACTCAATTGTCGACACATAGCGTGAATTTGTCGTGGGATCCCAGCGCCTCTCAGGTGATGGGCTACAACGTCTATCGCGGCATAAAGAATGGAGGGCCTTACTCGAGGTTGACCTCCACGCCGCAACCAAGCACAAGCTATGACGACGTAACGGTTCAATCCGGGCTTACCTATTTCTACGTCACCACCGCAGTGGATTCGGACTGGAAAGAGAGTTCATATTCGAATCAAACGGCGGCCGCAATTCCGTAGAGAGGACGATCGCGAGACCTCCGAGTCACAAAGAACACAATCAAGCGCCGGTCAGATCTGAAGCTGGCGCCAGGGGTCGCTGATCTTCGCTCCGGCGTAACATCCAGAGCAGAAATAAAATCGCCGCCAGCGCCAGAACAAAAAACACAATCCCGCCTCTATGATGCAGGTTTCCAAAGAGGAATCCCGGATCTACGTGAATTCCCAGCATTGACAGAGCGAAAATTCGAAATCCATTCCTGGCAATCGAAAGCGGAATCGTAGCGAGCACAACCAGAATTTTCCTGCTCATCGAGCGTAAAAAAAGATGTGCCAGCACCATACCCGTGACCACTAACATCAGCGTGGAACGAATGCTGCTGCACTCCTTAGCCACTTCAATCGTCAACCTCGGTATGTACAGCAGAACACCGTTTTGGCTAACTGGAACGCCAGCCAAGATAAACAGCTCTCGGGCCGTCCAAGCGGAGCTGCGCTGTAAGCCGCTGACTACTCCATTCAAGATGGTTTCTGGAATCGGTATGAGCCAATACAGGAAGCAAAGAGGAAAGACCAAGGTCCGCGCAATCCGAGTCCCGAAGCAAAAGACAAAGACTGCAATCCACCAAGTTACCAACGCGGCCATGTTCAGAGAAAGTCGGACGTCGGGCGATACCCGTCCCGCCCCAAAGCTGCTAAAGCAGCCGATGATAGAAGCGAGCAGAATTAACGCCGAACCAAGCGGAACACTCGGCTTAAGCGCGCCGTCGACCGAGCGCCACTCCAGAAAGACAAGCGCAGCGCACACGGGAACAATCAGGAATATGTGAGTGTACTGGTCATCGTTCGCCGCCAGCACAAGCGTGGTGTTTAATGGACGCCACCAAATTGCTAGAGAAATCGCACCGAGTAGAGCAAAACGCAGTTGTGGTGAGAACTTGGTCATCCAACCTTCGGATTGCTGTGCCTGTCGGGTCTCCACTCGCTAACAGGGCACAATTTTCGGGCTGCGGATGCCGCGGGTCGCATTGCGCGTGTCCACCACCAGTTGTGATTCGCGCACGATGCGTTCGTAGTCATAGTCAGAGTGGTCGGTCACGATCAGCACGCAATCGTATTGCCCAAGGTTTTCCAGTGTGGCGCACTTCATCTGTAGATCGTACTTTCGTCCCTTACCCACGGTCGGGAAATAGGGATCGTGGTAGCTGACCACAGCCCCCTGCTTTTGCAGCAATTCGATGATCGTGAGAGCGGGCGATTCACGAAGATCATCAATGTCCTTTTTGTAAGCCACGCCTAGAACCAGTACTTTGGCCCCGTTCAGCGCCTTCTTGTGCTGATTCAAGGCCTTAGACACCGATTCCAGCACGTGATACGGCATGTTGGCGTTGATCTCGCCCGCCAGTTCAATAAAGCGGGTGCGGAAATCCCACTCCTTCGCCTTCCATGCCAGATAAAAAGGATCAATGGGGATGCAATGCCCGCCCAATCCAGGTCCGGGATAGAAAGCATGAAAACCAAACGGCTTGGTGGAAGCCGCTGCGATCACTTCCCAGATGTCCAAACCCATACGAAGTGACAACAACTTCAACTCATTCACCAAAGCAATGTTCACGCAGCGGTAAATGTTCTCCAAAAGCTTGGTCATCTCCGCCACCGCTGGCGATGAGACCCGCACTACCCGGTTGAAGATCGCTCCGTACAGCGACGCCGCCAGCTCCGAGGCTTGCGGATCCAGCCCGCCCACCACCTTCGGAATATCCCGCCGCGCCACCGTTTGATTGCCCGGATCTTCCCGCTCAGGCGAGAACGCCACATAAACTTCCTGTGCGCTCGATGCGCCTGGCCGCGCCGCCTTCAGACCGTGGCGGTTCCCTTTTTCGAGGATGGGAATCATGACTTCTTCCGTCGTCCCGGGATAGGTTGTGCTTTCTAGCACCACCAGATGACCGGCGCGCAGATGAGGAGCGATGGCTTTGGCCGTATCAGTGATGTAACTGAGATCGGGCTCGTGATATTCGTTCAGCGGCGTCGGCACGCAAATGATGATGGCATCCATCTGAGTCAATCGCGAATAGTCGGTGGTGGCCTCGAAGCCGCGGGCCCGCGCTTGTTGGATCTCGCTGGCCGCAATGCGAAAAATGTAAGATCCGCCCTGGGTTAGCGTAGACACCTTACGTTGGTCGATGTCGAAGCCGGTCACCGGAAACTTCTGCTCGCTGTAGAGCAACGCCAGGGGCAGCCCTACATAGCCCAGTCCCATGATTGCAACCCGGGCCTGGCGCTTGTCAATCCGGCTCTTCAGTTCTGAAAAAATAGCCGTGGATGAGGACTCAGTTATCGTCATTGTCATTGGAAATTTGGTAGTCGCGTCTGGATTCTAGCATGTCATTCTCCCCTATTGAGCCGCCCGGAAGGCCCTGAACCGGGGTTATATACTCAGCGAGTGCGCAGCAGGACCCGGGGTTAGAGCAACTATGTAGTCGTCTTCGACTGCATCATTCATGCCCGATCAAAACTTTGACATCGTGGTAATCGGCGGCGGAATCATCGGATTGTCGACTGCCATGCACGCCACCGCACTCTATCCCCAGCTGCGTCTACTGCTGGTGGAAAAGGAAGCCGGTGTAGGCCGCCATCAAAGCGGACACAACAGCGGCGTGATTCACTCCGGCATCTACTACAAGCCGGGATCGATGAAGGCGCGGTTGTGCGTAGAGGGTGCTGCGGCCATGCTGAAATTCTGCCACGAGCACAATATCGCCCACCAGGTTTGCGGAAAACTGATCGTAGCCACCCGGGATGAGGAGCTTCCTCGTCTGCAATCTTTGCTTGAGCGCGGCCGGGCAAACGGAATTGCCGGGCTGCGCCTTCTCGAGCCAGAACAGTTTCGCGAGATCGAGCCTCAGTGCGGCGGCCTGCGCGGACTACATGTCCCAGGCGCAGGCATCACGGACTACGCCGCGGTGTGCAGCAAATACGCCGCTATTGTGGCCGCGCGCGGCGGTACCGTGAAGACCAGCACAGAGGTGGTGGGTATAGTCGAGCGTGGCGGGAAAACGATGGTCGAGACTAGCGGTGGCGTGTTCGAGGCTGGTTTCGTAATAAACTGCGCCGGGCTGCACAGTGATCGCGTAAGCCGCATAGCGGGACAAGAACCCGAAGTGATGATCGTACCGTTTCGAGGAGAGTATTACGAACTAGTTCCCGAGAAGCGGCATCTGGTGCGAGGACTCATCTATCCTGTGCCCGATCCACGGTTCCCGTTCCTTGGCGTGCATTTCACCCGCCGGATCGATGGCACAGTGGATGCCGGGCCGAACGCAATTCTCGCCTTCAAGCGGGAGGGTTACCGCTGGACCGATTTCAACCTTCGCGACGCCGCCGGAGTGCTCGCCTATCCAGGATTTTGGCGTATGGCGTCCAAATATTGGCGTGATGGAGCGGGTGAGGTCTATCGGTCTCTAAGAAAGAGCGCGTTCGTGGGAGCCCTACGGCGCTTAGTTCCTGGGATCCACGATTCCGACCTGGTCGTCGATGGTTCCGGAGTGCGGGCGCAAGCTTTGAGACGGGATGGATCCCTGGTGGATGACTTTCAGTTCGTTTGCGCGAGGAACATGCTGCACGTTTTGAACGTTCCGTCGCCAGCAGCGACGGCCTCTCTCTCCGTTGGACGTGAGATCGTGCGAATGGTGGCGCATGATGTGCACGCGGCATGAACTGAATGAGAGGGGCCCTGCCCGACAGGCTCTTGGACACTTTTCCCTTGGTCGGGCCTTGGGAATAAGTCCCAATCAAGAACTCTGTTCCGTTGTGGCGGGCGAGCGCACGTGAGCAAGGACTGCGGAATTCTTTCGACAAACTTCCGAGTGCATTCGAGCATATGCCATGGTTGAACTTCAGTAACGTCTGAGTAAATCTGAGTAAATCGGCGCTGCGGCGATTCTTTCGCCGCCCTCTCGGGAATCGAGCCAGCTTTATGTCCGAGGTCGGCGAACCAGTCCGCAGAATGCATCGGCACAGCGTAGTACCAGTCGGCCCATGCCTATCTTCTGGAGAAAAGGCTGCCATTCGTCGCGAGCGGCAACGCGAACCACACTTGATGAAATACGTGGCTATTGGGAACTGCGTGGAAGGCTAATGGGTAAGCCGAGCCTCGCAGTTTCGCGGAAACAACGGCGGCTCGAATCCCATCGAGGCGGAATTCTTCCCGGGGTGAAACCTGGACCTCGCTAGTCTCGATCGCTATCCGAAGCCCGAGTCCAGCGAATTATTGTTAAAAACAAAGCGCTTGTTTGGCTTTGTTTGGTATTCCCATCCGATCAGCTCACCGCAGATCCGTTGATTTCGCCATCGATCTGTTTATTTTCAGACTTCAGCGACCGCTTGGGGGGTGAAGCTGCTACCGGCCCAGATGCAGATTGCAGTGTCTGTAATAGGATCAGATCGCGCTGAAACGTCGACGAGATCTTGGCCTGGGAACGGCGGACGGAAACCGAGCGCGACACCCGCTTCGTCGAACTGGGCCGCTATCTGTGCGAAGTCCGGGCGGGTCAGTACTGGCGGCTGGAAAACCTGAAGTCCTTCGACGAGTTTCTGGAGAGGCGCTTCCCGGAATCGCGGCGGAAAGCTTACTACCCTGATGTCGATCCACGAACACCTGCCGCCGCAGGTGCGGAGAGAACTGAAAGAGGTGGGATGGACGAAGGGGTTGGAACTGGCAAAACTGGCACGGAGGGACAGGCAGGACTTCGATTGTGCAACCTGGTTGCACAAAGCTCGCTCGCTACCGAAGGAACAGTTCAAACGGGAGGTCGAGAAGGAACTGACCGGTCGGGAAACGGAGCCCTGGGAAATCATTTATTTCAAGCTATACAAGAGTCAGATCCCGGTGATTGAGCAAGCGATCGAGACCGCAGCTCTCATGCTGGGAACTGATAAATCTCGGGGTTATTGTCTGGAGATGATCTGCGCGGATTTCCTGGCGGGGGCCAACCTGGACAACCCGGACCTGCTTTTGCACTCGATCTCACGCTCCTTCAAATTCCTGCGGGCTGAACAACAACAGGCATTCGTGGCTCATGCGCTTGAGAAGGCGTCATGAACCGAATTCGAGCCAAGAATCCTCAGCTGCGGCTCACTCCCGACTTGTACGAAGACGTCCGTCAGCAAGTATTACGGCGAGACGGCTGGCGATGCCAGAGTTGCGGCACCATGTCGAATCTTGAGGTGCACCACAAGGCATTTCGCAGCCACACCAGTGACGACTCGGAGGAGAACTTGATTACGCTTTGTTCTGTGTGCCACGCCACTATGCATCACAGCTGAGCTGTTGGATGCAGCTGATGACAGCAACTAGACTCTTACCACGGTGAGACCGGGGAAAGCTGTGCGGTAGAGATGATCGTCGAGCGTGAGCAGTGAATGGCCGCCTTCTTGAGCATGGGCACCGATCAGGAAGTCCGCGAGAATGCGCCGAGGACCCACGTCGCGTTGTTTCCTGCGGCGTGCTGCGTAACCCTGGAAAGCTCGTCCAGCTCTCCTCCACACCGATTCATCCAAGGCCCAGTCAATGTTGATGCCGGTTTCTCTGAAGAACGAATCCAAAAACAATTCGCTGCGGCTAGGGGCAGCCATCAACTCAGCGAAGACCGTGGCAGCAACCACCAGAGTTCCGCGCCCCAGTGCAGCATCCAACGCCGACTGTGCAGCGGAGCTAAGACTTGGGTCCCGATCCCAAAGAGCCACAATGACATTAGTGTCGACGGCTGTCGTCATCGCCCACGAAGCTCCCGAAACCAACGAACAATTCCCTTCCTGCCGGAATCAATTCCGGGGTTCCCAATTCCTTTAAATTTCGCGAATGGGCTCTTAGTCCTGACGGGCCGCACCCGTACCCCCTTTTCGTCACCTTCAAATACCAAACTGTCGCCTGGGCGAACGCCCAGCACGCGGCGAATCTCGCGCGGCACCGTAATCTGCCCCTTACTCGTGATTCTCGCCTCTTTCTCCAATACCCACCTCCAGGATTCCTTACTTTAGCATAGCTGCTCCTTACTTTGAAAAATAGGGCTGCGGCGATAGCGACGCGAGAGATGAGGAGACCGGCGATATCTGAAACTGCACTCTCGCGAGGCGGCGATTGGGCAACGGGCCGCATGAGGCGCCGCAGGCGGGGGCAACAACCCCATTGCACTCTTCGCCTCGACGTGCTTGAGCCCAAAGAACTGGCCGGCCGTTTGATCGCCGGACACGTCTATGCAAAACCAAAAGCGCTATGGTAGCTTTTTGGTTTCTCGGGCAACGACACCATCGGGTCGAGCCAATCTTGAACACGGCTGGAAAGAGGTTCAGTATCTCCACACGATCACCGACGAGCAGCGCCAGGAGTTCGGCCATCTGGTCGAAGACACGATCCGGCGAATCGAGTCGGCCGAATTCCTGCCTCACAGCGGCATTCGATTTCCCCAGAACCCATGTAGCAGTTGCCCCTACCTAGGACTCTGTCTGGGACGGCAGGATTTGGTCGAGGCCGCCCTGATCAAGCGGCCAGGAGCAGAAGACCTTGGCTGGCTTGACGAGCTTACGTACTAGGACCCCACCCAATGCCGCCCAAGCTAAACCGTCGACGGGCCCTGTTCGTGCTAACTGGCGGTTGGAGAACCTGAAGTCCTTCGACGAGTTTCTGGAGACGCGCTTCCCGGAATCGAGGCGGAAAGCCTACTACCTGGGTTGGAACTGGCGAAGCTGGCCCGGCGGGACAGGCAGGAATTCGATTGTGCAACCTGGTTGCACAAGGCTCGTGAGATGCCGAAGGAACAGTTCAAACGGGAGGTGGAGAAGGCGCTGACTGGGTGGGAAACGGAACCCTGGGAAATCATCTATTTCAAGCTGTACAAGAGCCAGATTCCGGTGATTGAGCAAGCGATTGAGACCGCGGCTCTGATGCTGGGGAGCGATAAATCTCGCGGTTATTGTCTGGAGATGATCTGCGCGGATTTCCTGGCAGGGGCCAACCTGGACAATCCAGAGCTGCTTTTGCACTCGATCTCACGCTCCTTCAAATTCCTGCCGGCTGAACAACAACAGGCATTCGTCGCGCATGCAATTGAGAGGGCGTCGTGAACAGAATTCGATCCAAGAATCCTAGGCTTCGACTCTCCCCCGAGTTGTACAAACAACTTTGTCAGCAGGTCATGAAAAGAGACGGCTGGCGATGTCAAATCTGCGGTTCCAGACAAAACCTGCAGGTCCACCACAAGCGACTACGTAGCCAGCAGGGTTCGGATGACGATTTTAACCTGATGGCCCTGTGCGCCGGCTGCCATAAAGGGCTACACCGCTCGCGTTGAGAAGCGGCAACGCAGGAGTACTTCAGATTCGGACGATACCTTCGCAAACGGGGGCAGTGTCCATTGAAAGACCACATTACGACATTGCGCGCCGTTGCCCTAAATCGCACCTCCCTGCTCCTCCTGCCGTCCTCATCATCGTAGCTCTCCTCACTTAAGTCTTCCAAGGAATGACGGGGTGCAGGCCATAAGCGTAAATCTGTGAGGGACCCATTGAGGGCTCGACAAGGTGCACCGGAAGGCGAACAAGAAAGCGCTTCGTCGCACTTAGAATGCTATATTACGGTTAATTCGCGATTCTTTGGGAAAAGAGTGGGCTGTGGTTCGTCGCTTGCGTGGGGACAACTGCATTTCAAATGAAAGAGAGGCAAAAGATGAAGTGGCCGGAGCAAGTGGTCCTCGTAACAGGAGGAACCGGGTCTTTCGGGAAGAAGTTCGTAGAGCTGATGCTGGGTGACTATCACCCGCAGAAAATTATCATCTTCAGTCGTGACGAGCTCAAGCAGCACGATATGCGGGCAGCCGGTTTCGATCATCCCAGCCTTCGCTACTTCATCGGAGATGTACGCGATCCGCAACGCCTGGAGCGCGCCTTTTCTGGAGTGACGGTGGTTGTCCACGCCGCCGCGCTCAAGCAAGTGCCAGCCTGCGAATACAATCCGTTCGAGGCTATTCAGACGAATATTATGGGGGGGCGCAATGTGATCGATGCCGCCATCAACCAAGGCGTGCGTCGGATCCTCGCGCTGAGTAGTGACAAGGCGGTAAATCCGATCAATCTCTATGGTGCCACAAAACTCTGCGCCGAAAAAATCTTTGTGCAAGCAAACGCCTACTCCGGCGACCACGTCACCCGCTTCAGTTGTTCCCGTTACGGAAATGTGCTTGGAATCCGGGATAGCGTCATTCCAGTTTTTCAAAGGCAACGTAAAGGAGGCAAGATCACAATCACCGATCCGCGCATGACACGCTTCTTACTCACGCTTGAGCAGTGCGTCAAGTTTGTAGTGAAATGCATCGAACAGATGCGTGGCGGCGAGATTTTTGTTCCCAAGATTCCGAGTATGAGTTTGGAAGAAATAGCTTGTGCGATTGCACCCGATTGTGATCTGGAAATCGTCGGTATCCGGCTCGATGAGAAGTTGCATGAGGTTCTGCTCGCGGAGGACGAGGCACGTAACGCGCTAGAATTAGATGACATGTATGTGATCCAGCCGGCGCACCCGTGGTGGCGCGTGGAAAACTGGAGCGATGCGCGTCCCCTTCCCGAAGGATTTCATTACAGAAGCGATACGAATCCCGATCGTCTAACATCCGAAGAGTTGCTGAAGATGATTGGGGAACACCCATTAAAGGTGGCCCCGATGATCCATCTGGCGTAATCGCTACCCCAACTGCTCAGCTGCGATGCCGGTGAAACCGGAACAGAACGAGGCGATAAAGCGGGCCGGTTTACAGGTTTCAATCGGGCGAGACTCATGGACAACGAGCGCCATTTTCCGAAGTTCTGGAGGAACACCAAGATTATGAGCTCCAAGGAGTTCTTAGCATCATTGCTCCCACCTCGCCGATTGAGAGCTCACTCCGAAGTGCCGAAAAGGAGCAGTTCAAACGGGAAGTGGAGAAGGAGCTGACCGGGCGGGAAACCGAACCCTGGGAAATCGGTTCACGACGCCTTCTCAAGTGCATGAGCCACAAATGCCTGTTGTTGTTCAGCCGGAAGGAATTTGAAAGAGCGTGCGATCGAGTGCAAAAGCAGGTCGGGATTGTCCAGGTTGGCCCCCGCCAGGAAATCCGCGCAGATCATCTCCAGACAATAACCACGGGATTTGTCGCTCCCGAGCATCAGAGCCGCAGTCTCGATTGCTTGCTCAATCACCGGGATCTGGCTCTTGTACAGCTTGAAGTAAATGGAATCGGAGCAAAGAATCCTCGACTGCGACTCCGTCCCGAGTTTTACGAAGACGTCCGTCGGCAAGTACTACATCGAGACGGTTGGAGATGCCAGAGTTTGCGGCACCATGTCGAATCTTGAAGTGCACCACAAGGCATTTCGTAGTCGTTTCGGTGATGATTGCGAGCAGAACCTGATTACCCTTTGTTCTGCGTGTCATGCCACTACACATCACGGCTGAGCAGTTGAATGCGGCTCGTCGAGGCACCGAATTCCTAGGACGAGAAGAGATCGACGAGTCG
>Ga0307475_10000594_pt1 | contig 21703 bp, 19 predicted proteins | sample atmos_gasesECM1C_FD_203317 | JGI IMG/M metagenome (GOLD analysis project Ga0307475, IMG submission 203317) | Hardwood forest soil microbial communities from Morgan-Monroe State Forest, Indiana, United States - atmos_gasesECM1C_515 | ecosystem: Environmental > Terrestrial > Soil > Temperate... | reverse complement strand
CCAAGGACGATGGCTTTGCCGTCGACAAAAAATTTCGTGTCGATGGTGTCCGCGTGGCGCGTGGCAATGCCGTTCCACATGTGTGAAAACTTGCAGTGGAATAGGTTGCCGGTCAGCTTGGAAGTCACTTCAAAATCGCCCACAAACGTGCTCATTTCGCCGCTATTGGCCAGGACCGGACGTGACGTCACAAATTCTCCTTTGCAACTGCTACTAAAAACCCGTCATTCCGAGCGAAGCGGGCCGACTTTTTCTGCCCTTCCGCTCCCGCGGAAGGTCGGCCCGCGCAGGGAGAACCGCCGCCCCATCGCCTCGCGCTTTTTGCGAGCGATGAAATCTCTCTTCGCCGGCCTGTTATCGGCTGACGGCGACCGCTTCGGTGCGCGCGTGCGCGTAACTGTGCACCGCGGCGGCGACTCCTGCGCCGGTTGGCAAGCGGAACCCCTGATCGAGCAGGACTTTCCCCAGCGCGGCGAGGAACAGTAGCACATACGGCTTCTGGCTGCAGTGGCCCATCAATCCGATGCGCCAGATCTTCGCCTTCAGCAGTCCGAGCCCGCCGGCAATCTCGATGTTGAATTCATCGAGCAGTTGGTTGCGCACTTTCGCGTCGTCGATTCCGTCGGGAATCATCACCGCCGTCACGGTCGGCAAGCGATCCGCCGGCTTTTTCACCAGCAGCTCCAGCCCCACGGCTTCGAGCCCCGCAATCAGCGCGAGTTGATTCACACGATGACGCTCCCAACGTGCCTCAAGCCCTTCTTCCACCACGATGCGCATCGCCTCGCGCAGCGCGTAAATCAGCGACACCGGCGGCGTGTGATGATACAGCCGCTCCTTGCCCCAATAATTCATCGCCGTGGTGAGATCGAAATACCAGCTCTGCACCTTGGTCTTGCGATTGCGAAAAGACTCTTCGGCTCGCGGACTCACCGTGATGGGCGACATTCCCGGCGGCGCACTGATCGCCTTCTGCGTTCCGCTAAAGCAAATGTCCACGCGCTCGCGGTCCACGTGCAGCGGCACGGCGGCCAGCGATGCCACGGCATCCACGATCAGCAGCGCACCCAGCTCATCCGCAACCTTGCGGAACGGCTCAATCTGCGTCAGCACGCCCGAAGAAGTTTCGCCCTGCGCAAACCCGACAATCTTGATTTTCTTGCCCTTGCCCGCGCGCCGCACATCTTCCGCGTCGACCGCCCTTCCATACGGCGCTTCCACCTTGGTCACTTTCGCCGCCGTGTGCGACGCAATCACAGCCATGCGCTCGGAAAATACTCCGTTCACGCAAATGATGGCTTCGTCGCCTTCTTCCAGGCTATTCACCACCGAAGCTTCGATTCCGCCCGAACCGGAAGCGGAAAGCGGCATGGTCAGCCGGTTCTCAGTCTGAAAAATCTGGCGCAACAGCACCTGCGTATCGTCCATGCAGCCCTTGAACCACGGGTCGAGGTGGCCGACCAAAGGCGTGGCCAACGCGCGGTACACGCGCGGGTCCATCGAAGACGGACCCGGAGTAAGCATAAGCCGATTAGGAGGATTGAGTTCCCCTATCGATTGAGTATCGATGTCCTGCGTCATGACTGTGTACCTTCTGAACTACGTGATCTCTCTCAATGAGAGGGCCTTAGCGCGCGCTGAAGAAGTGAGAACCCAGCTTTGCCAAGCCGCAAAGATAGGATACCCGCAGAAAGCAATTTTTGCTCATTCCCCAACGCCCGCGCAACCGACAATTTGGCCCGCACCGCGGCTTGAGTCCGCATCGTACGGAGGCCGCTTCTGACCAAAAAGCCGCCTCTCCCGCATCCTTCGTGCTAGAGTTTTCCTATGGAAATCAAGGTCAAGGTTCCCGACGAAGTCGCTGCGCAGGCGCAAGCGCGGGGTATCAAGGTCGAGGCTTACATCGAGGAAATTCTTGCCCGCCAAGCAGGCGGCCAGACTCCCCCTCCGCTGCGCAGCCCGGAGCAGATTCGTGCCTGGCTCGAGTCGCTCGCGCAGTTCTCCGATAAAATTCCCCCGCTTCCCGAAAACATTTCCCGCGAATGGATTAACCGGGCCCGCCATTAGTTCCGGGAGCAAAAGAGATCTACCCCCCTCCCCCTTTTTTGCATAAGTGTTCATTCTAAAAGCTGACGGCCCCACTGGAATCAGTAACTTACTGATTCTAAAAGCGCATGGAACGTATGAAACGCATAGAATTGCGTGGGAGTATGCCGATTTTATGCCAACCGGGTCTCACTCCGATTCATCGATGATTGGCAAATTCTGAGCAGAGAATATCCATCTGCCTGTTTTCTTCCCCCCGCCCCTGTCCTGTGCGAGCTTCATCACTTGCCTTAGCGTTTCGCCAGCCACTTTTGGTTTCGGGTGATCCACCAAAGCATCTCGATTGATCTGACTCCTAGTCCTGAAGTCCAACGGATAAGCAGAGGACGTAGGGTTGACGGTCAACGCCACGTCAAGCTGCCCGTCCCACGTATAATCGAAACCCGCCCACTGGTGTATCGGCGTGAGCGGGTAGTCATCGAGTGGATCGAACGAAAGCACCATTCCGAGCGGCCAAAACGCAAACTCAGCGACGGTACGTATTCTCTTTTTCCCGAAGTCATAAAAAGCCGAGAGGCCGGATTTTCTTCCACCCCGCGAGTTTGTTGCAAAGATGTAAGCGAACAGACTCAGCGGCCACTCGTTGTTTCAAGAATTTCGGATAAATTTGCGAATCCACGGATTGGCGATAACGAAATCAGGCCCGTTGGCTGACACGAAGGACTGCATTATCTGTTTCAGTATGCTGAGTGGCCGTCGAACTCCCGAAATAACGATCTGTTCTCCGTCTCGCGCCCTCTCCACCGCAGGCGCAACGCGAGCGATGAAATCGGCGTAGTGGGAACCGTATTTTGCGCCTCCGCGACTATTGCATTCGCCGCAAAGACTTCGCACTATCAGGCCGTGCTCCACTTTTCCAGCCGACTCAAATCGGCCAGTCTTAACTGAGTTTTCCTCCACGGCACACAGCAATATGGGACGGTCGTTGAACGCCGCTCGCGGCGGAATATGCTCCCGCGTCAGTTCTCTCCATCGGCCACAAAGCCAGCAATGACCCTCGATTTTTTCTTTCGCACTCATCTTCCGACCCGCTCCAACCTATTCTAACACCGTGCCCACCGCCACGATTCCCTTTACACGGCTTTGGTATCCGTTAGACGGAAGCCCGTGCTAGAGTTGCTGTGTAGTTTGGGCATGGTACGGTGAGCATGGGTGAGGCACGGTACGGTGGGCTTTGGTGAGGTACGGCGGGGCTGGCAATGTCCGGCCCCTTTTTTTGCGCCCCGGATTCACAGCCTAATCCCGAGGACAATCTAAACCCAATGAGCAAGCAGGCAATTCTCTACAGTCAACCGGGATGAATGTTTTATGCAAAGGTGAAAGAGTTTCTTTCGCAAAACAAGATCGAATATACAGACCGCGACATCGTTCCCGATGAAAGCGCGTTGGCTGAACTGGAAAAACTCGGATACATGACAACGCCAGTTACCGTTGTGGGCGACTCAAACCATTGAACTAAGAAATTGCTTGACAGCCGGTATACCGATGTGATAACGTGCCACATGTTACCTCGACAGTCAACCCTTCCTCCACACCCTCTCGCCAAGCTAAACCCTTCGCTATCACACTCTTGCAGCCTCTTTTTTACCCTGAGCCTCGAAGGGGCCCTCTTTCCCGCGCTCCCGGTCTTTAGAATCAATCACTTGCAGCCTCTTTTCGCAAAACACCCGGGGTGGGGTATCCCCAACGCCTATCGAGCGCAGAGGGAGCCGCTCCGGCACCCTTCCTCTATAAGTCCCTTTAGAATGAACACTTATGCAAAACCCGGGGGGAGGGGCCCCATCAACTCTGTCATCACCAATTTTTCCGCCACTCAGGAAGCGAGTTTCTTCTCTGCCCCACTCGCCACTCGCCACTCGCCACTCCTTCGTTTTCACAACCTCGCGTGCTATCTTTCGTTCGCACTGGGAGATGGTCGTGACGGCGGAACAGTTTCGGCGGTTGGCTTTGAGTTTTCCGGAGGCGTACGAGAGCTCGCACATGGATCATCCGGATTTCCGGGTGCGTGGCGGGAAAATCTTCGCGACGCTATCGCATGGAGAGAAATGGGGCATGGTCAAGCTGACTCCGGAGCAGCAGGAGGAGTTTGTGGGGGTCGGAGCCGGAAGTCTTCGAGCCGGTGAAGGGCGGATGGGGGCGCGGCGGGGCTACCAGCGTGCGGCTGAGGGCGGCGACGAAGGCGATTTTGCGGCCGGCTATGGCGGCGGCTTGGTGTAATGCGGCGCCGAAGAAGTTGGCGCAGGAGTTTGAGGCGGGGTTGAAGTGAAATCGGGCGGGGACAGGCCACGTGTTATCGTTGGCTGGGTACACGGGGTTTGCGACTTGAAAGCGGCGGCAAGACCGCCGCACTCCAAGAAATGCGTGAGGGGAAATGGCTGAGCGGCCGGTGTTGGTGGGGTTGATCCCGCAGGCGGTGGTGCTGGATGCGGGCGACCAGGTTTCGTGGATTTCGGACGCGGGGAACATGCGCGTGGAGTTTGATGTGAACCGCTGCCCGTTTTCGTCGAACGTGTTTCAGGCGCCGGCGGGGATGCGCCTCTTGAGCGGTCCGGCGCGGGTGGGGACCAAGGACGGGACCTACAAGTACCGGGTGTGGCTGAATGACCAGATGGTTGGGCAGGGTGAAGTGGTTTTGCGGGGGAAGTAACGATGACGGGAACCCCAGAGTCAGCGATAAGACCAGGGCTAAAGCCCGCTCTTGGAAAGCGATTACATTCGCGGCGCTTGAAAGCGCCGCTCCCCTGACCCTTCGAGGCTCAGGATGAACTAAAGTCAGGGGCTTTCACCCCAGGCCAAAGCAGGGCGCTCGCTTTTTGCTCGCTAGCCGGGCTAAAGCCTGGCCTCTACAGTGAGGAGGCTGCGATGACGGCATCCGTCTTTATCGGCACCAGCGTCGACGGCTTCATTGCGCGACCAAACGACGATCTGGACTTTCTGCCGGAGGGCGGCGGCGAGCCTCATGGCTACAATGAGTTTATAGCGAGCGTTGACGCGATTGTGATCGGCCGCAAGACCTTCGAGAAGGTTCTGACTTTTGGGGCTTGGCCATACGGCGACAAACGGGTGGTGGTGCTGAGCAGCCGCCCCCTCGATTTGTCGAAGGCCATCGGTGGCGTTGTTGAGCAGCTGGCCGGACCGCCGGCGGAGATCGTTGCGCAACTCGCAACTCGTGGCGTCCACAACCTCTACGTCGACGGCGGGATCACGATTCAACGGTTCCTGCGCGCGGGGGCAATTCAGCGGCTTATCATCACTCGCGTGCCTGTGCTCATTGGCGAGGGAGTTCCTCTGTTCGGCAAGCTACCGCACGACATTCAGCTCCGTCACGTGGCGACACGGCACTATCCGAGCGGTCTGGTGCAGAGCGAGTACGAGGTTGCAAGCTAAAATCGCTAACAGGGGAAAGTGCGGGAGCGCTCGCTTTGCTCGCTAGCCGGGCTGAAGCCGGGCCTGTACATAACTACGACTGAGGACTGCGGCGGCGGCATGCTTAGTCGCCAGCGTAGACGGGGCGGGAGGCTTCCATGGATTCCGCGAGGCCGCGGCGGACTGGGCCGAGGACGAAGGCGGGGACGTTGCGCTCCGGGGCGAGGGCGAGATTGGCGCCTTTGGGGGGAAATTCGATGCGGCGGTCGAGGCGGAGGCCCGCTTCGCGCAGGAATTCGGCGGAAAAGCCCATGTCTTCAGCGCGATCGACGCCCCAGAACCAGAGCTTTTCTTCATGGCGCTGGAGGAAATCGACGGATTCCTCGAGCTTTTTCATGGCTTTATCGAAATTGGAGGCCAGGTAAAAGACGCCGAGGAGCCAGGCGTGGCGGGGGTAGCGCACGCGGATGCGCACGCAATATTTCCCGGCTTGATTGCGCTCGATGGAGCAGCGGTAATCGTTGCGGACTGCAGATGTGCGGGCTGGCATGGTGCTCACCGATCCTTGAAGGTTGTGGCGCTGGGTGGCCATTGAGTTTCACTTGCGGATTCCGTCCGAGCCCCCGGGGAAAAGCTAGACCGTTTTGGCAACGGCTCACGGCGAAATCTGGGCTTTCTACGACACAAATAGGGTAAATAGGTGCGGCGGGGAACACAAGAGGGGCCGTTAAAATTAATAAACAGCTTGTTTTCAATAAGTTATGTCAGCTTAGGTCGCCAAAGCCCTTCAATTTGTCGGACATGATTTGCAGTTTTCCCTCTTGCTTGAGGCGCGTTTCCAGAGAGGTACGGAAGGCCTCAAAGGCAAGATTGCGCTTGGTTTGCAGGACTTGGTCGGTCAATTCCTTCTTTTGCTTCTCGAAATCGGTGGGATTGGGTTCCTGCTTTTCGGTCACACGATAAACAAACCAGTTTGCGCCGAGGTTGAGAGGCGCGCCGACATCGCCGGTCTTGAGCTGAAAGGCGGCGGAGACTTGCTTGCCGCTGACGGCGCCGGAAATGGAGCCGTTGCGGGCAAACAGATCGCTGGATTTGGCTTCAAGGCCGAGAGATTTGGCGGCGGCGTCAAACTTTTCGCCGGCCTTGACGCGCTTGCCGAGATCTTCCGCCTTGGCGCGGGCGAGCTCGGTGGATTTCTGCTGCTTCAGCTCGGTGACGATTTTGTCGCGGACTTCTTCCAGCGAACCAGGGTGGGTGGGCTGAATCTGCTTGACGGACAGGACGAGATAACCGCGGTCGGTGCGAATGGGCAGGCTGAGCTCACCCTGATGGAGGCGGAAGATGGCTTCCTTGGCTTCCTTGGAATTGCCGAGTTCGAGGATGGGGTCGACGGCGGAGACAGGACGAGTCTCGCCGAGAGTGAGATGGAACTGTTTGCCGAGATCGTCGAGGGAGACCTTGTTCGAGCGGCGAATGGTGGCGGAAAGCTGGTCGGATTCTTCGCTGGCCAGCTTGTCGGCCTTGGCAAGCAGCAGGGGGGTCTTGATGGAATCCTTGACTTCCTCGAAAGGCTTGGTGTGCGCGGTTTCCTTGTCGAGGACCTTGATGATGTGGAAGCCGTACTGCGTCTTAACGAGGTCGGACATCTTGCCTATGTCGAGGCCGAAGGCGGTCTTCTCGAATTCGGGCACCGTCTGGCCCTGCGTAAGCCAGCCCAGGTCGCCGCCCTTGTCCTTGGTGCCGGGATCCTCGGAGTATTTCTTGGCGAGGTCTTCGAATTTGGCGCCCTTTTTGGCCTGCTTGAGGACGTCTTCGGCTTTCTGGCGGATTTCCTCGACCTCGGCGTCGGTCTTGCCCACGGTCATTAGCAAAATATGCTCGACATGGACGCGGCTGGGCACTTGGTATTGCTGGATGTTCTGCTGGTATTGCGCCTTGAGTTCGTCGTCGGAAACTTGGGCGGTTTGGCGAAGCTGGTTTAGATCGATGAGGCCATAGCGAGCGACACGCTTTTCGGGAACCTGGTAGCGGCTTCGGTTCTTTTCGTAGGCGGCCTTGATTTCGGCTTCGTCGGGAGTGATTTTGGCTTCCAAATCTTCGGGTTTGATGAAGGCGTAGTCGAGCTTCACTTTTTCGTTCTTATACTTGAACTCGTCTTGCAGCTCGGAGGGGCCGACGCTGACGCCGTCGGTGACCAGCTTGCGGAATTTGTCCTGGAGCAGACCTTGGCGAATGAGCTCCTCGAAGACCGGGACGGTCAACTGGAAGCGGGCCTGGACTTCGGAGGCGTAGCGGTCCCTGCCGACGAAAGTGTCGCCATTGTAAGCGGTGGGGAGGAATTGGCGGATGCGGTCGGCTTGCTCTTGATCGGAAACGCGAATGCCCAGGCGCTTGGCTTCGTATTCCATTTCTTTCTGGAAGATGAGCTGGTTGAGAATCTGGCGGGCGTAGAGGGATTCGAGCTGCTTGGGAACTTGATTGCGCTGCTGAATTTCCGCGAGCTGCTGGCGGACTTCGGCGGTGCTGACGGTTTCGTCGCCGACTTTGGCGATCGTGTCGGTGGAGGAGGCTTCGCCGGTGCCGGGGGTTTGCGGCACGAGATAGAGGAGCATGCTGCCGCCGAGAACGAGGACGACGGCGCCCAAGAGAATGCGAAGGCCGGTTTTGCGACTGTCTTTTGCTACGGCCATACTGCTAGTTCCTCCAGTTGGTGGACAAACTTAGATTATAGGAGATGCGGGCGGTCGGCTCAAATAGAATCGCAGAAACGGTGTTTTGTTGCACGCGATACTGGCTTGGAGACCTTGACATGGATTCCGCCGGTAAAGCCGGTTCGGAGCGAATTGTGTAATTCTGAGGCTGCCTTTTTCGTAGTCTTTAGAGAGGGTTCCAGAGGCTCTGCGCGACGGAGCCAGTGGCTTGTCCGGATTCGAACGTTAGGCTGAAGGCTTTTCTAGTCCATGCTGGCTTTGCGAGACAATTTTGTGCAGTGCTTCAGCGCGTTGCGCGCACACAAGCTGCGCACGTCGCTAACGATGCTGGGGCTTACGATGGGTGTGGCCACGCTGATCACGGTGATGACCCTCGTGCAGGGGGCAAATCTCTTCGTGGAAAAGAAAATCGCCAACCTGGGGACAAATGTATTCCAGATCGCGAGAACGCCATTTGCAGTAACGGATTTCACCATTGTTCTGAAGGCGCTGAAGTACAAAAAGATCGAGCTGGATGATATGCGCGCGATCGAGGAAGGGTGCCGGGACTGCGAAGAGGTGGGGGCGACGGTGACCAATACGGTGCGAGCGCGAGCGGGTGACAAGGAAGTGACGGACGTCAACCTGTACGGCCAGACCGCGAACATGGCGGATATCGATACGCGCAACGTGGAGATGGGGCGATACTTCACGTCATCGGAAGTCGAGCACCACACGGATGTCTGCGTGATTGGTGACACGCTGGTGCAGCGATTGTTTTTGGGCATGGACCCGGTAGGCAAGGCGCTGCGCTTGGGAAATGACGAGCTGGTGGTGATCGGAGTGATGGAGAAGGTTGGCAGCGTGCTGGGGCAGGATCAAGACAACTTCGTGATGGTGCCGCTGCCGGTGTTTCTGCGCATGAAGGGCAACCAGACGAGCCTGACGATCAACGTGAAGACGAGCAAGGAGCGATTTGAAAACGCGCAAGACGAGGCGCACTTGGTTTTGCGGGCACGCCGGCATCTGAACGGCGCGATGGAGGACGATTTCTTCATCGGCACCAAGGAAAGCTACATGGCTTTGTGGCGCAGCATCAGCTCGGCGTTTTTCGCGGTGTTTATCCTGGTGAGCGCGATTTCCGTGCTCATCGGGGGGATCGTGATCATGAACGTGATGCTGGTCAGCGTGACGCTGCGGCGGAGGGAGATCGGGGTGCGGCGCGCGGTGGGCGCGACGAAGGCAGACATCCTGAGCCAGTTCATGGTGGAAAGCGTGATGCAGTGCATTGCCGGAGGCTTCGCGGGCATCACGATGGGGTTTCTAGTGGCGCTGGCGCTGCGCACGTACACGCCGTTTCCGGCTTCGGTGCAAACCTGGGTGGCGGTGATGGGAGTATTCCTGAGCTCGGCGGTAGGCCTTTTCTTTGGAATTTATCCGGCGATGCGCGCGTCGCGGCTGGATCCGATCGTGGCGCTGAGGTCTGACTGATGGCGATAATGACGCTGGCACAAGCGAGAGAAAATTTTCTCGCAGCGATGGATACGTTGCGCTCCTCGAAAGTGCGCTCGGCGCTGACCGTGCTGGGCATCGTCATCGGGGTGTCTTCGGTGATTTCGATGGCGGCGATCATTCAGGGGCTGAACAAATTCGTGCAAGACAAAGTGGAATCGCTGGGCTCGCGAACGTACTTCCTGTCGCGATTTCCGCCGGGCTCGGATCCTTCGCACTGGCCGGAGAGCATCCGCACGCGCAGATATCTTCAATACGACTATGCCGATTTCGTCCGCCAGGCGGCACCGGACGTGCAAAGCGTGACTACGGTTGGAACTCGGGGATTTTTCTTTGGAGACACGAACCTGATCACCAGCGGCAATCGGAGCGTGGAGAAGGTCATCGTACGCGGAGCGGAGCCACAGTACATCGAAGCGATACCGCTGTTTACGATCGAGCGCGGGCGTTTCATCAGCGCGTTCGACCAGGAGCACGCCCGTCCGGTGGTGGTGCTGGGCGCCGCGATCAACGAATCTCTATTCCCGAATACGGATGCCATCGGCAAGACCGTGCGCATGAACAGCGCGGTGTACGAAGTGATTGGAGTTTTCCAGCACGATCAAGGCCTGTTCCTGGGCCCTGGCGTAGACATTTTCGCGATCATTCCGCTGAGTAGCTTCAAGAAGCAGTACCCGGAGGCAAAGGAACTGATCATGTTGTTCACCGTGCCGGAAAACGTAAACGTGGAGACCGCGCAGGGTGAAGTGATTCAGGCCATGCGACGGCTGCGGCGTATTCCCGCCGGCAAAGAGAATGACTTCGAGATAAGCTCGCCGGATTTCCTCAGTCATTTATGGAACCAACTGACCGGCGCACTGGTGATTCTTACAACCGTGATTAGCTCGATTGGTCTGCTCGTGGGCGGCATCGGGGTGATGAACATCATGCTGATTTCCGTAACCGAACGGACGCAGGAGATTGGCGTGCGAAAAGCCATCGGAGCGCGACGAGCGGACATCCGGCTGCAGTTCCTGCTGGAAGCAGTGGCGCTCACGCTGGTTGGCGGCACGATCGGCATCCTGATTGGTGCGGGCATATCCACGATGGTGCGCACGTTTGTGCCTTCGGTCCCGGCAACGCTGTCGTATCTTTGGGTGACGATCGGGTTCGTGATCTCCGTCGGTGTGGGATTGTTCTTCGGGTACTATCCAGCGAATCTTGCAGCGAATCTCGATCCCATCAACTGTCTGCGCTACGAATGAGCGCGCAGGTCAGTGAGAAGGACGCCGGTGAACAGCGGGTGGCAAGTCTGCGAATGATTGGCGCGAGTTTGACGGCGATGCTTGCCGGCGTCTTACTCGCCTGCATGGCCGGGCAGGCGCAATTGAGCAAGGGCGCTCCAACTTACTACCGGGATGTGCTGCCAATTTTGCAGGGACATTGCGAGGTTTGTCATCGGACGGGCGGGATTGCGCCGATGCCGTTTGAGAGTTATGAGCAGGCGGGGCGATACGCGGAAGCGATCCGCTTTGCTACGCAAGACAAATCGATGCCGCCGTGGTTTGCGGTGGCGGGAATTGGGTATTTTTCGAACGATCCATCGCTGAGCGGCGAAGAGATTGCGACGCTTGCTGCGTGGGCCGCGGCTAAGGCGCCCGCTGGTGATCCGCGGGACGCGCCGGCACCGCATGATTGGGCGCAAGGCTGGAGTATCCAACAGCCGGACCTGGTCGTGAAGATGACGCAGCCGGTGGCACTGCCGGTGAGCGGGAACGTGGATTACACCTACGAAATTGTGCCTACGCACTTCGCCGAGGATCGTTGGGTGCAAATGGCGGAAGTGCTGCCGTCGGCGCGGGCCAATGTGCATCACGCAGTGGTGTACATACGGCCGCGGGATTCGAATTGGCTGCGCCATGCACCGGTGGACGCACCCTTTACCGCGGCGGATCTAAAGGATGCAGAGGATCGCCGCGGCGCGCACTGGACGGACAGTGACATCCTGCTGGTGTATGCGCCGGGAAGTTCGCCAGACGAGTGGCCGGCGACGATGGCGAAATTTGTTCCCGCCGGGTCTGACATGGTTTTCCAGATGCATTACACCACGAACGGAACAGCGGTCGCGGACCAAAGCAGAGTGGGGCTGGTCTTTTCGAAGCGGCCACCGCCGCAACGGGTGCTCACGCTGCAGCTCACGAACGATCATTTTGTGATCCCGCCGGGTGTGGACAACTTTCGTGTGGAGGCGCGCGGCACACTGCCCAATGATGCAACGCTGCTGAGTTTTTTCCCGCACATGCACCTGCGCGGGAAACGGTTTGAGTACAACCTGGTGAAAAGAACGGGAGAGCAATCGCGCGGAGCGGCGCTTAGTGGCGCATCGGGAGCGGGAGTCGAAACGCTACTGCGCGTTAACTATCACTTTCACTGGCAGATGAGCTACCGGCTTGCGGAGCCGCGTTTGCTGAAAGCAGGCTCGGAGTTGCAAGCAGTCGCCTGGTACGACAACTCCGCCAACAATCCGCACAATCCGGATCCGAATGTGGCAGTGCGCTGGGGAGAGCAAACGTACGACGAAATGATGATCGGCTTTTTCGATGTGGCGGTGACGGCAAACCTGGATAAGCACGCTTATTTCGTGCGTCATTGATTGCGAGGAGACGAGCGGCGGCGGCGCAAGGGCTATTTGCTGATTGAGTACGCGGGGACGCGCGATTCAGGCGCGGCGCAAATCGCTGTGCTACATTGCGAAAATGGCGCTACGAGTGCGCCTGAACTGTGCCTACGCAGACACCTATCGAACCGCCTCGCCCGATGGAGCCCGCCGTTCCGCCGAAGATTCATCGACTGGAAGTGCAGTGGCACGCCGTCACCTACAAGACGGTAATTGTTTATGGCCTATTGATTGCAGCGATTATCGCGGCGGGGATGTTTATCGCGTTTCCGAGCTTGTACACGGCGGTGACGCGCAAGATTTCGACGGCGATGGAGAGCAATGACAGCGAAAACGCAACAGGCTCGCCAACGCAAGCGAAATTCGTGAACCTGGACGGCCGAGTGCAGGTGAAAAAAGTGAACTCGGTGCAGTGGGTGGAGGCGGATTACCGCACGTCATTGGACAAAGGCGACCTGGTGCAGACGGGCGCCGATGGTTACGCGCGTGTGACTTTTGCTGACGGAACGTCCTATACGGTAAAACCGGGCACGCTGATCACGGTGGAAGAAAATTCCATGCCCAGCAACCGGCCGACCAGCTCCGGGGTGCGCATCAACACCGGTGGCGTGGACATGTCGACGCCGAACTGGACATCGCCGGGATCGCAAGCAGTGGTAAGTGTCGAGGACGCCAAGGCGGAACTGCGACCGAACAGCCGTGCGGCGGTAAAAACGGACAAAGATACAAAGGAGAGCGAAATCGTAGTGTCCAACGGCAGCGCACAAGTGCAGCGCGGGCAAGAGCAAGTGGAAGTGACGCAGTATCAAAAGGTGAACATTCCGACGACGGGTTCGATTTCGAAATCGGATGTGCTGGCGCCGCCGGAATTGCTGGAGCCGATCAACCTGACGCCGATTATTGTAGAGAATCCCAGAAGGGCCGCTGTGCACTTTGAATGGAAGCCGGTGCCGGATGCGTCGTCCTATTCGCTGCGCATCAGCACGACCACCATGTTCACCAAAATAGTGGCCGAAGCACCCAAAGTAACCGGCACGAGTGTGGATATTTCCGGACTAGATGCCGGGGACTACTTCTGGAATGTGACAGCGACGAGCACGAAGAAAGCGTCGAGCGACATAAGCGAAACGAATAAGTTCACGCTGGTCGCGCAGGGCAAAACGCAGGACATGCGCCTCGAGATTCAAAGCACCCAGCTCGTAGGTCACGCCGTTGAAATTACTGGCCGCACCGAACCGGGCGCCGCGCTGATCATCAACGGACAGCCGGTGCCGAATATCGCGAGGGATGGAACATTCCGGCACTTTACGGAACCTCTGCTGCCAGGAGAGCATACTATTGTCGTGATTGGACAGAATCGCCGTGGAGGAACAAACAAACAGCAAGTTTCCGTGGTAGTACCGAAGTAAACGACTGCGCGAGTCGCCTGCGAATTGCGAAGCGGAACGGTTGGCCATCGGGCATCCACGCTGCTGCTTGACGATCACGTGACAATCAGAGCGCGCTGCTTTGCGCTGGAGATGAGGTCCGGAGAGAATAGGTAGCTCTGGACGGCGGCGGGGGCCAGCTTTCCGCAGGGGGATCTAGGAATGAACAAGAACGGTTACAACCTCAGGTCGGTTTTCAGCTTGTTTTCATCCGACCTGGCGATCGATTTGGGGACAGCGAACACGCTGGTGTTCGCGCACGGCAAAGGCATCGTGGTGAACGAGCCGTCGATCGTGGCGATCAACAAGACGACCGGCGAAGTGGTGGCCGTGGGGCGTGAAGCGAAAGACATGCTGGGACGCACGCCGGGAAACGTGGTGGCCATCAAGCCGATGAAAGACGGCGTGATCGCGGACTTCAAGGTCACGGAAAAGATGTTGACGTATTTTATCCAGAAGGCGCACAACCGGCGGGTGCTGGTGCATCCGCGCATTGTGATTGGCGTGCCGAGCGAAATCACTCCGGTGGAAAAGCGCGCGGTGCAGGACTCCGCGTATCGCGCGCGGGCGAGCGAAGTTTACCTGGTGGAGCAAGCCATGGCCGCGGCGATTGGCGCGGGACTGCCCATCGAGGAGCCGTCCGGAAACATGGTGGTCGACATCGGCGGCGGCACGACGGACATTGCGGTGATTTCGATGAGCGGCATCGTGTACTCGCGTTCCGTGCGCGTCGCGGGCAATGAGATGGACGAAGCGGTGATGCAATATTTGAAGCGCAAGTACAACCTGCTGGTCGGCGAGCGCACCGCGGAACAGATCAAGATGGAGATCGGCTCGGCCTATCCGTTGGAGAAGCCGCTGACGATGGAAGTGAAGGGCCGAAACTTGATTGAAGGCGTGCCGCGGACGGTGACGATTGATGACAGCGAAATTCGCGAATCGCTCGCGGAGTGCGTGGCCACGATCTTGAATGCCATTCGCGTGGCGCTGGAACGCACGCCGCCGGAGCTTTCCGCTGACATCAGCGACCGCGGCATCGTGCTAACCGGCGGAGGCGCGCTGCTGAAGAATCTGGACAAGCGCATCCGGGAAGAGACGGGCTTGCCCGTTTCGATTGCGGATGATCCGCTGGCTTCGGTGGTGCTGGGCACGGGAAAGATGCTCAGCGATTTCCGGCTGCTGCGGCAGGTTTGCATCGACTAGAAAAGTTGTTAGTTGTAGGTTTTTAGTTTCCGAAGATCACACAGACTGAGAACTCCAGGCCGCTTACAGCTTTCGCCGAACACAAATTTGATTTGAGAACGAGCTGCGAAGAACAATGGCGGGCATCCCCTCTCGACATAAATCGGTGGTACTCCTTGCAGGCGTAATTATCCTGCAAGTGGTGTTGCTGGCCGTACAGATCAAGCGCGACTCGCAAGGGCGGTTGCTGCGCGTGTGGACGGTTAGCGCGGTTTCGCCGTTTCAGCGCGCCGGCGCGAAGGGCATCGGCAACATTCGCGGCACGTGGAGCCATTACTTCGCGCTGCAGAACACCTCGCGCGACAACGAGCAATTGCGGCGGCAAAACGACGAGCTCAAGATGCAAGTGAATCAACTCCAGAGCAAAGCCGCGGAGGCGGACCGGCTCTCGGCGCTGCTGAATTTCCGGCAAGCGCAACGCAATGTACCAATGCTGGCGGCGCGGGTGATCGGCACGAGCGCGGACACCGCCAGCCAGACGGTTTATCTGGATCGCGGCGAACGCGACGGAATTCGCCGCAACATGGGTGTGATTACGCCGGACGGGGTGGTTGGGAAAGTGATCGAGTCGTATCGCGACACCGCGCAGGTATTGCTGCTGACGGATAAGGATAGCGGCGTGGGCGCGATGCTGGCGGAATCGCGCATCCAAAGTCCCGTGGGCGGGACGGGCGAGCCGCTGCTCTCGATGAAATACATTCCGACCGATGACACGGTGAACGTGGGAGAGCACGTGGTGACCAGCGGAATGGATCGCATTTTCCCGCGCGATTTGCCGGTGGGAGTGGTGACGGAAATCAAAACTGGGCGGCCGTTCCAGCACGTGCGTGTGCGTCCGGCGGCGAATCTGCAACGGCTTGAAGAAGTAATCGTGCTGCTAACACTGCACCCGTTGGAGCAGAAGAGAGAAGCGCCGGCTCCGGCGGCGCCGACGGCGGGGACACCCGGCAAGAGCGTGGGCGGGACGGCGGCGGTGAATCCATGATGAACGACGCCTTCGATCTGCGGCTGGCGGAAACGCACATCGAGGTGCACAAGTTCCGCTCCGGCGCGATCGTTGCCTCCACGTTTCTCGCGTTAGTGCTCCAGGCATTCGTGCCGGTGTACTTCCCGAAATTTGCTGTGCTGGACTTGCCGCTGCTGGTAGTCATTTATTTTGGGCTGAGCCGGCGCAATCCGTCCACCGGTTTGCTGCTGGGCATGGTGATCGGATTACTGCAGGACAGCTTGAGCGGACCGACGGTGCCGCTGGGGCTGTACGGCATCGCGAAAACGATAATCGGGTACCTGGCGTCATCGATCGGGGCGCGGCTTGACACCGAACATCCGGCTGCGCGGTTTGCCTTGACGATGATGTTCCTCGTGGTGCACCAGGGCGTCATTACGCTGACGCGGCGCCTGCTGCTCGCGGAGCCGGAGCCGTGGTTCACCGTGCGGCTGGCGATTGCGGCAGCGGTGAACGCGGTGGTGGCCGTAGTGCTGTTCATGCTGCTGGACCGCCTGCGCAAGTCCTAAGAGAGCTACCTTCCTATCTTTCAACGAATCTGCCGCGCGTGATCAATGCGCAAGCAGGAACTGCTTGAAATCGTCGTAGTGACTCGAGATTGCTTGCGAAAGTTTGGGCCGCCGGAGGTAGGCGGCGAGGCGATCTGGCAGCGGCGGGGCGGCGCCAATCGCGCGCGCGACAATGTCGGCAAATTTGGCGGGGTGCGCGGTCGCTAGCACCAAACCTTGGGCCGGCTCGGGGTGTTCGCGGCGATAGGCTTCCCAGCCGAGGACGCCGACGGCGGTGTGCGGGTCCGCGATGTAGCCGAAGCGCTCGTGCAGGGACTTCATAACGGTGAGAGTCTCTTCATCCGTGGCGCCGTGACCCCAGATTTCGCGCTGCACGTATTCGAGGCGGTTGCGGCAGAGATCGAGCAGGCGCGGAAAATTGTTGGGGCTGCCCACATCCATGGCATTGGAAAACGTGGGCTTCGCCGCACGCGGATGAAATTCTCCGGTGCGCAGATATTCGGGAACCACATCGTTGGCGTTGGTAGATGCAACGAAACGCGCGACGGGCAAGCCTATGCGCTTGGCGAAAATTCCCGCGGTGAGGTTGCCGAAATTTCCGCTCGGCACGGAAACGATCAGCGGCACGGAGGCCACCGGGAGCTGGCGATAGGCCGCGACGTGATAGAACATCTGCGGCAGCAAGCGGCCGATATTGATGGAGTTTGCGGAGGTTATGAATGCGCGCTTGTTCAACTCGGCGTCGGAAAAGGCCTGCTTCACCAGGCGTTGGCAATCGTCAAACGTGCCGCTGACTTCCAGAGGGGTGATATTTTCGCCGAGCGTGGTGAATTGTTTTTCTTGCGCTTCGCTGATGCGCTTCGAGGGATAGAGGATCACCACACGAATTCCGGATACGCCGAGGAATCCGTGCGCGACGGCGCTGCCGGTGTCGCCGGACGTGGCTACCAGAACGGTCAGCGGCCGCGACTCGGAGCGAACGAAATAGCCCATCAAGCGGGCCATGAAGCGCGCGCCAAAATCCTTGAAGGCCAGCGTGGGGCCGTGAAACAACTCGAGTATGTGCAGAGCGGGTGAAAGCGAAATCAATTTCACCGGAAAATTGATGGCTTCGCTGACGACCTGCCACAGAATTTCCTCGGGCACTTCCGGGCCGGCGAAAGGCTTGACGACGCGAAAGCAGACTTCGGTGAACGGCAAGCGGCGGAACTCTTCCAGCTCTTCGGGGGAGCGGCGCGCGATTTCGACGGGCATGTAAAGCCCGCCATCTGGCGCGAGCCCGCGAAGCACCGCGCCGCGAAGCGAGGTAAGCGGCGCCTGCCTGGATGTGCTGCGGTACCTCACTCGGTCCGTTCCAGCCGTGCGCTAACTTTCTCCAGAAAAGCGGCCGCATCCAGCGTCGTGTCGCGCAATTCCACGACGGGAACGCTGCAGTGCGCGAGCGCCTCGTAGCTTTGGCGGCGCGCGGCGATCAGGGTGGGATAGCAACGCGCTACCGTTTCGCGGGGCGTCTCGCCTTGTTTCGGCTGAAAGGCGCCACGCCACAGGACCGGCTTGGGGTCGGTGAGATAGCGCTGGATGAGGAGCTGCTGCTCTGCGGCCGACGCCGCGAGGTACACGATGGTCATCTGGCGACGGAGGCGCAGTAAAAGATGGTTGCCGGTGTAGATGACGCTACCGGTGGTATCCAGAATGAGCTCGCGGGACGGATTTTGCGCCAGATCGGTGAGGACTTCGTCGAGCGTGGCGATTTCCGCGGTGAGATAGTCGGCTTCACGCTGCGCGTAAGTGGGACTGTCTGGCCAACCCATCCAGGAGGCCACACCGTTGATACCGGTGTGGCCGCCGCTTTCCAACCGTGCGCGCAGGCGCTGCTCGATGCGATCGTCGCAGCAAAAGGCGGAGCGTCCAGCTTCGGCTAAACGCTTGCTCCAGAAGGTCTTGCCGGTTCCGGACATGCCGATGAGCGCCAAGCGCAGCGGTGAGGAAATTGGGGCGGCCATGAGAGCGGTGCTAGCACGATAACGCGCCCGCGCGGCTGGGAGCAAGTTCGGCTCTGAGAAAATCGCAGAATTGCCGCAACGTTGGCGCTGCGCTACGAATGAGTCATGGTCCCTCCCCACATGCAAAATGCCGGGCCGCCAGTGCCGCGGAGGAACCTGTACTTGCGGACGGCTTGCGGCTTGCCCTCCGCGGGTGTTACGTTTTCTAGGGCTTGGCCGAGGCTCGGAAGGCACAGTCCGGCGGTCGGGAGAGCTCTGAAGTCTTATTCGAAATTTTTCTTTGCCGAAATTTGAGAGATTTCTCCAAGGACATTTCGAGACCCACGCTGTGCATGTGATTCGTGACGCGAGACGGTCCCGGGCAAGATCCCGGGGAGGGCGGCGAACAGCTCTGAAATAGCGCGGCTTCCTGGCAGCCGACGAAGAGAGACTCGCGCGCGGGGTTTGCGTGTCGTACTGGTTTGGCAACGACAATCGATTGCCGCAACAGCGGCTGGCCATCGTCTCCTACATCATCGTGGGCATGGTTGGAGTGTTGCTGATCGGTTTCTGGAAACTCCAGGTCATCGATTCCGACAAGTTCTTGCAGTGGGCGGAACGCAACCGCGTTCGCTCCATTCCGGTAATCGCGCCGCGCGGGCGCATGCTAGACCGCGACGGCCGCGTCCTGGTCGACAACTATCCTTCCTTCAGCGTGCTCCTGCTTCGCGATGACCCCGCGCAAGTGGAAAAGAATCTGCCGGCCATCTCCGAAGGCCTGGGCATTCCGCTCGCTGATCTGAAAGAGCAGTTGCAGAGCTCGCGCAACCTCAAGAATTTTCAGCCCATTGTCATCAAGCCGGAAGCCAGCAAGGCTGACGTCGCCTTCATCGAATCCCACCGCTCCGACATTCCCTTGCTCGAAATGCTGATGGTGCACCGCCGGCGCTATTTGCCGGGCGGCTTCATGTCCCACGCCAGCGGGTACGTAGGCGAGGTCAGCGAGCAGCAGATTGAGGCCAGCAATGGGCGTTTCCGCCCCGGCGACTTCGTCGGCAAATCTGGCCTTGAGCGGCAATACAACGATTTACTGCAAGGCACCGACGGCATGCGGCGCGTCGTGGTGAACAGCGTCGGAAAAGAGGTCGACCACCTGCCCACGCAGGAAGCGATCCCAGGCAAGCAGATTCAGCTGACCATCGATTACGATATGCAGCAGGTCGCCGAGCAAGCGCTGGGCGCGCGCGAAGGCGCGGTGGTGGCCCTCGATCCGCGCAGCGGTGAAATTCTGGCCATGGTCAGCCATCCTGCTCCTGACCCCAATGATTTCGCCATTCGCGTCTCCAATGAAGAATGGAAGCAGCTCAACGATGATCCGGCGACGCCGCTGTTGAATCGCGCGATTCAAGCGCAGCTCGCGCCCGGCTCTGTCTTCAAAATCATCATGGCCACGGCCATGCTCGAGGACAAAGTTCCTCCGGCCAGCTTCACCGCGTTTTGTCCCGCGTACGCTACATTTTACGGCCGGCAATTCAAGTGCTGGGTGTACGGAAAAACTTCGCACGGCGTCGTGGATTTGCACAAAGCGATCGTGGAGTCTTGCGACATCTTCTTTTATAACGTGGGCCAGCGGCTAGGCATTGACCGTATTTCCTATTACGCCTCGCATCTGGGGCTTGGGCACCGCACTGGTGTCGATTTGCCTTCGGAAGAAACCGGACTCGTGCCCAGCGAAGAGTGGGTGCAGCGCGTGTTCCATCGCAAATGGTACGCCGGCGAAACCATTTCTGTGGCCATCGGCCAGGGCGCGGTGACAGCGACTCCCTTACAGCTCGCGCACGTGATTGGCGGAATCGCTATGGGGGGAATTTTTAAGCAGCCGCATCTGCTCAAAGACGCTCCCAATGTCGGCGAAGAGCGATTCAACATTTCCGAGTCCACCGTCGAAAAAGTGACCGATGCCATGTACGGCGTGGTGAACGAAGCCCACGGCACGGCAGGCGCGCTGAAGCTCACAGGAGTCGACTTCTCGGGAAAGAGCGGCACGGCGCAAATCATCAACTACGATTTGCGCACCCGGCTCGGCAAGGGCAAACAGTTCAAGGACAATTCCTGGTTTGTGGGCTACGCTCCACGACGCACCCCGGAAATTGTGGTCTCCGTGCTGGTGCAGGCTGGCGGACACGGCAGCGAAGCGGCCGGACCTGTGGTGCGCGACGTTGTCAAAGCGTATTACGACAAGAAGACGAAGAAAACCGACGGCACCGTAACCGCTGAAAACAAAGAGACCAAGCGGCGCGAGCTCGGCCCGGGGACCCCCGCGGCAGCCATTCAGCCCGTGCTCAAACCTGCTGTTGCGGCGAGCGAACCGCAAAGCGAGGACCCGCGATGAACGTTCTTATTTCCGTTTGTGTGGCGGAGAAATCATGAAGGAAGCACCCGGAACACGCGATTACGACTGGTGGCTGCTGGCCATCCTGGCCACCATCTGCGCGCTGGGCGTGATTGAGATTTATTCCGCCACGCACGGCAGCTCGTTGGCCGGCATGCACATGAAGCAGGTCCGCTGGCTGGCCATCGGCTTCATCGCCATGTTTGCACTTTCTCGCGTCGATTATCATCTAATACTGGATCAGGCGCCCATTCTGTACTTGATTGGGGTAGCGGCGCTGGTAGCCGTCCTGTTGGTCGGGCACACCCGGTTTGGAGCCAAACGCTGGATTCCGGTCCTGGGCGAATTTCTTCAGGTGTCAGAATTGGTCAAATTGATTATAATCATAGTGCTGGCGCGCTTCTTTGCCGAGGTGCGCAGCGATGAGCTCTCCCTGCGCGATTTGATTAAAGCAGGGCTTTTAGTAGGATTACCACTGGCGCTGATTCTCAAACAACCTGATTTAGGTACGGCGCTCGTGCTGGTGCCTCTGTTGGTTGTAGGCGCCTATTTGGCTGGCTTGCAGTGGCAACACGCGGCCATATTTTCTTTGGCAGGACTTTTGTTGGTTGGAAGTGTTTTTTATCCGCCGGTCAGCCGGCATATTCTGAAACCGTACCAACGGGAACGAATCACTTCCTTCCTGCACCCGGAAGATGACGCAAAAGGCTCCGGCTACCAACTGTTGCAATCGGAAATCGCCGTAGGCTCCGGCGGCTTCTGGGGAAAAGGTTTTGGCAAGGGCAGTCAGAATCAACTGGGCTACATCCCCGTTC
>Ga0307475_10000592_pt1 | contig 21723 bp, 24 predicted proteins | sample atmos_gasesECM1C_FD_203317 | JGI IMG/M metagenome (GOLD analysis project Ga0307475, IMG submission 203317) | Hardwood forest soil microbial communities from Morgan-Monroe State Forest, Indiana, United States - atmos_gasesECM1C_515 | ecosystem: Environmental > Terrestrial > Soil > Temperate... | reverse complement strand
GTTGGTGGCGCGCGCGATTCATGACAAGTCGGCGCGGCGTGAAAATCCGTTCGTGACGCTGAACTGCGCGGCGGTGCCGGCGGAATTGATCGAGTCGGAGCTGTTTGGACACGAGAAGGGAGCGTTCACCGGGGCCGCGGCGAAACATGCCGGAAAATTCGAGCAAGCGGACGGCGGCACGCTGTTTTTGGACGAGATTGGCGACATGCCGGTGGCCATGCAGGCGAAATTGCTGCGTGTGCTGGAGGAAGGCGAGGTCGAGCGGGTGGGAGGAGACAAGCCCATTCGTGTGAACGTGCGCGTGTTGGTGGCCACGCACCGGAACCTGGAAGAGCTGGTGAAGCATAATGCGTTTCGGCGGGATCTGTTTCATCGCGTGTATGTTTTTCCGTTGGCGCTGCCGGCGCTCCGCGAACGGCCGGAGGATTTTCCGGCTCTGGTGGGGCACTTTGCGCGGCAGGTGGCGGCGCAGAATGGGTGGAAAGAGAAGAATTTTGCTGACGATGCGATCGCGGAGCTGCGGCGCTACAGTTGGCCTGGAAATGTGCGCGAGCTGCGCAATGTGGTCGAGCGGTTGGTGCTGCTGGCCGGAGAAGGACCGGTGAGCGGCGCGGACGTGCGGGTGGTTTTGGCGGGCGCGGGCGGCGGCGCGGCGGAGCGAGTTGGCGGCGCAGGTGTAGCGAGCGCCGAATCGTCTGGAACGCTTGCGAATAGGACCGAAGCGTTTGAAAGGGAAGTGCTGCTGGCGGAAATTCGGCGGCACAACTTTCACATGACGAATGTGGCGCGGGCGTTGGGCTTGGAACGGAGTCATCTGTACAAGAAGTGCCAGCAGCTGGGAATTGATCTGCAGTCGCTGCGCAAACCGGAGTAAATCCCTCAAAAGCGTCTAGAGTCTGTAAGTTATTGAAAACAGGGCCAATTTTGTGCTTGACAACAAATTGTAATATGCGATATATACTTTGCATATTGCAATAGGTGGGTTCCTTATGACTCTAGGCGACAAACTCCGCTCCCTGCGTTCAGTCGAAGGTTCGCTGCGCGGTTTGGGCCGCGCAATGACGCAGTTCGAGTTGGCGCAGGCGATGAAGCGCGAAGTCGGACGCGGGCTAAGCCAAGCCTATCTCTCGCAGATTGAAAGCGGGGCGCGGCCGCACTTGACGCACACGACGCGCGAGCTCCTAGCGCGATTCTTCCGCGTTTACCCGGGCTTCCTAGTGGACGATCCGGAGGGTTACACCGCGACACTGCAGTCCGAACTGCGCGTGGAAGACGCCAAGATCGATTCGTTGCTCTATGCAGGCGCTGAGCAGTTTTCGGCTGACCCGGAGCTGAGCGATGCGTTGCTGACCGTGGCGCAAGAGCCGGATTCGCGGCGCGCCCTTTTACTGCTGGCGGAAATTCTTCGCGCGCCGGGCTTGGCGGACCGGTTGATCGAGGTTTTGCGGCCGGGGGTCAACGAAAGTGAACAGCTAGACGCCAGCCGGCGCGGACATCCGCCACCGGAGGCTCCCAACTAACTTGTAGTGCTGATGGTCTGCGTCCCGATTCCAGCTCGCGCACCGTGAGTGCGCTCGAGGTGCCGTATGACCTGGTCTGATTTTTATCTCTTCTGCTTCATCGTGGGCTTCGCGCTCAGCGTGCTGTCGTTTTTCGCGGGCGCGGTCCACATCCATCTTCCCTTCAAGATGCACCTGCCCTTTCACGCGGGGCACCACGGTGGCGCCGGCGGAGGTTTGCGCGGTGCGTTGCGCGGCGGCGCACATGTTTCGTGGTTTAACGCTTCCAGCGCCATGGCGTTCCTGGCGTGGTTTGGCGGAACAGGTTATCTGCTGACGCGGCACGCGCATCTGGTTGCTCTGGCCTCGCTGGCGATTTCCACGGTCGCCGGACTAGTTGCCGGCGCGGTCGTTTTCAAGTTCATGGTGAAGCTGATGCATTCGGATCCGCCGCTGAAAAGCGAGGATTACCGGATCGAGGGTTCCGTCGGCACGATCAGCATGCCCATTCGCGAGAACGGCACCGGCGAAATCATTTTTTCTCTCGGAGGCGCGCGCCGCTGTGCGGGTGCGCGCTGCGAAGATGGCAAGCCGCTGGAAAAAGGCACCGAAGTGGTGATCGAGCGGTATGAAAAGGGCATCGCTTTTGTCAAGAGGTGGGAAGAATTCACGAAGTAAACGGTTTCGGACTGAGGTTCGACGCCAACAGTCCGCGCGGATAGAAAAGGGAGGTTCCTATGTTTGGGTTGCCAACGGAAGTGGTTGTGGGTGCGGGGCTCCTGGTTCTTGTGCTGCTGATGGTGATGATTGTGGTCGCCAGAATGTATCGCAAGGCCGGACCCCACGAAGCGTTGATCGTATACGGAATGGGCGGTACGCATGTTTACACGGGAAGAGGCGCCATCATTTTTCCGATGGTGCAGACCTGCAAAGACCTGTCGCTGGAGTTGATGTCGTTTGACGTCGCTCCCCAGCAGAACCTTTATACCCACCAGGGCGTGGCCGTCACCGTGGAAGCGGTGGCGCAAATCAAGGTGAAATCGGATAAGGAATCGATTCTCACCGCCGCCGAGCAGTTTCTTACCAAGCGGCCGGAACAACGCGAAGCGCTGATCCGGCTGGTGATGGAAGGGCACCTACGCGGAATCATGGGCCAGCTCACCGTCGAGCAGATCGTCAAGGAACCGGAGATGGTCGGCGACCGCATGCGCTCCACGTGTGCGGACGATATGAGCAAGATGGGGCTCGAGGTGGTGAGTTTCACCATCAAGGAAGTCCGCGACAAAAATGAATACATCACCAACATGGGCCGGCCGGACGTGGCGCGCATCAAGCGCGATGCGGAAGTAGCCACCGCCGAAGCCGATCGCGACATCGCCATCAAACGCGCGGAGATGTCGCGCGCCTCCGCGGTCGCCAAAGCGCAAGCGGATCAGGAGCGCGTAGCGGCGGAAACCGCTTCGCTGGCGAAGCAAGCCGAAGCGCAGCGCGACCTGGACATCAAGAAAGCCGCTTACGTGGAAGCTACCAAGAAAGCGCAGGCGCAGGCGGACAAAGCCTATGAAATAGAAACCAACATCCAGCAGCAGCAAGTGATCACTGAATCGGTGCGCGTGCAACAAGTCGAGCGCGAAGCGCAAGTGAAGGTGCAAGATGCGGAAATCGCGCGCCGCGAACGTGAACTGATCGCCACGGTGCTGAAGTCGGCGGACGTCGAGCGGCAGCGCATCGAGACTCTTGCGGAAGCCGAGCGGCAGCGTTTGATCAAGGAAGCGGAAGGCCGCGCGTCTTCGATCCGCGCCCAGGGCGAAGCGGAAGCGGAGATCATATTCAAGAAGGGCGAAGCGGAAGCCAAGGCCATGAACGTCAAGGCCGAGGCCTATCAGGAGTACAACCAGGCCGCGGTGTTCGACAAGCTGATCACCGGCTTGCCGGACGTGGTCCGCGCGCTCGCCGAGCCGCTCAGCAAAGTCGACAAAATCACCATCGTCTCCACCGGTAACGGCGATGCTGCCGGAGCCTACAAGCTCACCGGCGACATCACCAAAATCGCAGCGCAAGTTCCTGCGCTGTTTGAAGCGCTCTCCGGCATGCAGATGTCGGAGCTGCTCTCGAAGGTGCGCCTGATCGGGGACAACGCGCCAAAGGCAGCGCCGCCGCTGCCAAGTAAATCGTAAGGACCATTTTCCGTCTGGGCAGGTTCCGAACCACCTGCCCGGACGCTTCTCACGGGCCACGGCTGCCCTGGAGGGGGGCGCGTCATGACCATGAAAGAGAAATTGCTGGTGCTGTGGGTATTCCTGATGGTGATCGTAGCCTTCGTCATTACTCACGTTGCGGGTCACCTGGCGTTTGTACTGGAGAACTGCTTCGCGTTGGTTCTGTCGGTACTGCGTTCGTAACAATGAAGGAAATCGTTGCAGTGGAAAGGAGAATCATCATGGGGCTTTTGGAACGAGTCAGCACTTTAATTCGCGCGAATCTCAACGACATGATCGACCGCGCTGAGGATCCCGACAAAATGATCAAGCAGGTGATCCTCGATATGGAGAACCAATACCTGCAGGTGAAAACGCAGGTGGCGGTTTCCATCGCGGACCAGCACATGTTGGAGAAAAAGCTGAAGGAAAACGAAGACACCGGGAACGACTGGATGCGCAAGGCAGAGCGCGCCGTGGACAAGAGCGAAGACGACCTGGCCCGTGCTGCGCTGGACCGCTACCAAACGTCGCTGCGCCTGGCGCAAAGCTATCGCGAGCAGGTGGACGATCAGAAAGCGCAGGTGGCAACGTTGAAAGGCGCCCTGCAGAAACTGGAGCAAAAATTGGACGAAGCGAAGTCAAAGCGCGACTTGCTGCTCGCGCGGCACCGCCGCAGCGTGGCGTTGGGCAAGGCGTCGCGCGCACAAACCGCTATGGGGGACAACTCCAAGAGCGTAACGTTCGATCGGCTAAAGGATCGCGTGCATCACAGCGAATCGGTAGCCACCGCGGAAGTGGAACTCATCGCCGACGATGCCGGCGAGCGGCTAACGCGAATGGATCGGGACGTGGAGATCGATCGGCTTCTGGCGGACTTGAAAAATCGGCGGCGTTTGCCGGGATGAAGTGCGGCGTAGAGCGTCTCAATTAGCTCGGCCAACCGCGAGAGAGGTTCCACTCGGAGCTATTACCGTGCGAGAATGGCGCGGTGAATCCGTGGTTCATCGGAGCGCCGGCGATCGCGGCTGCGGCGGCGGGAATTGCCGCCTATGGTGGCTTATATCCGCGCGCGCAGCTTTTTGGCCCCACGGTTTGTCGCACGAATTCGCCTCGCAAGCTGGCCATTACCTTTGACGACGGACCTAATCCGGCGATCACGCCAAAACTGTTGGACCTGCTCGATCGGTACAAAGCGCCGGCGACTTTTTTCCTAATCGGGCGTTATGTCCGCGAATGTCCGGAGCTGGTTAGTGAGATTTCCGCACGCGGCCATGTCGTCGGCAATCACACGGAGTCGCACCCCAATCTTTTTTGGAAGTACCCGTCGGAGATACGCGTCGAGCTGCGCTTGACTCATTCGGCGATCAGGAACGTGCTCGGTGCGCCGCCGAAGTGGTTTCGGCCGCCGTTCGGCTTCCGCAATCCTTGGCTGGCCGCGGAAGCGCGCGAGCTCAACATGCGCGTGGTGATGTGGACCTTGCTGCCCGGGGACTGGCGCTCGCCTTCAGCGGAATGGCTCATTCATCGTATGCAGCCGATTGCGTCTCGCGCCCAGCGCGCGTTAGCACACGCATCGGGCACGGGCGAGATCCTGTGCCTCCATGACGGGAGTCACCACGAACAGAACGCGGATCGCACACGCACGCTGGCTGCGCTGGAGCATTGGCTGCCGCGCTGGCGCGACCTCGGGCTTGAATTTGTTACAATCGAGAATGCGGTGAGTGCCCCCGCATAGTGAATATGGACGAGAGAGCCTTTTACACCGAGAAGGAAGAGACGCGGAAGGTCAAGCTGGTCTGCCCCAGCTGCCGCGGCGAGTTTGAAGCTCCCGTGCGCTGGAAAGTGTGCAGGAAGAGGAAAGAGCTTCCGCGCGGCGCGGGCGAAGAGGACCGGAAGAAATTTGCCAAGGCCACTTCGTATATGGTGCGTCTGGATGATTTAGTGGCTTGCTATAAATGCCGCAAACGCTTTGAGCTGACCGGACAATCGACGGTGCTCATCTCTGACGCGTTGGGCGATCCGAGCGTCGACCCGGAAAATTTCGGGAATCGGTAAAACGCATCCCTCAAATCTCCGGATACATGTCGAAGAAGGCTTCGATCGACTGTCGAAAAGTCGACTCGATTTCCTCCTTGCTGCCCTCAATCAAGTGCATGGTGACGCGGGCCGTGCGCCCATTCTTCAGCACGACTGTGGCGTCCTTCACTTCGCCGAGGTCTTCCTCCGGCAGCAATCGCATCCCGTAGATGAGCGCCAGTTTCGCCATGCGGTCCTCCTGTCATGCCACAGCGTAGACTGCGCGAATCGGGTGGTCAAATGCGAGCGGCTGAATGGATTTGCACGCGGCGAGGGTATACTACGGGCATCCGTCGCCCGGCCGGCCGCATCGCATGACACATGGAGGATCGCCGTGAACCGCACGCGCCCGCTTTTGGCTCTCCCGCTTTTGGTGCTTGCTTCGTCCAGGTTGGCCTTCGCGCAACAGCCTGAAGGCCCACAAACGTCGGCGCCGGCGCCGATCGCTCCGGCACCGCGGCCTGCGGTGGAAAGGCGCGGTGGCGCGAACGACAAGGTCGCCGTTCCCGCAGGCACGCGCGTTGCGGTCGTCCTGGAAAACGGCATTTCCACGCGCAGCGCCAAGGCTGGCGATTCGCTCTACTTCCGAACATCGTTTCCCATCACCCAGAACAATCGCGTCATCATTCCGGTCGGTTCCTATCTGCGCGGCGAGTTGCTCGAATCCAAGCGGCCTGGGCGGATTAAGGGGCGCGGTGAGTTTCGCATGCGGCTGAACACTTTAATTTTTCCGAACGGCTACACCGTGGATTTGAACGCTGCGCCACGCAGCGCGGACTCGGGCGGCAATGAAACCATGGATCCCGAGGGGAAAGTGACCGGACCGGGCGGCAAGGGAAAAGACGTCGGCACGGTGGCGACAACCACAGTGACGGGCGCGGGCATCGGAGCAATCGCCGCCGGGGCTAAGGGCGCGGGAATTGGCGCCGGCATCGGGGGACTTGCAGGCCTAGGCGCGGTGCTCCTCACGCGCGGGCCGGAGGCGCAGTTGCCGCGCGGCTCAACGCTGGACATTGTGCTCGAGCACGCCCTTGCGCTGGATGCCGACCAGATTCAATACCGAAGCGTGGGCGATTCGTCTCCGATTACGCCGCCGCCCGCTCGACCGGAATAGTTTCCGTAACACCTCTTACGCGGTAGTCTCTTTGCGAGCTTCCACGAAGCGAAGAGGACTAAAGCGCTCCCAATCAACGGAAACGCGCTGCTCGGTCACCCATTCGCGAATGAGCCGCGCGGTGATGGGCGTTAGTAAAATGCCGCTGCGGAAGTGGCCTGTAGCAATCAGCAGGCCGTCGATGTCTGCTGGTCCCAAAATCGGCAGGTGATCAGGAGAGTCAGGGCGAAGTCCAGCCCAAGTTTCCTCCACTTGAGCGTAGGCCAGGTCCGGCGCAAGCTCGCTGGCGCTGGCCAGCAGCTTTTCCAACGCGCCCGCGGTCACTTTTTTGTCGAAGCCGGCATACTCGACAGTGGCGCCAGCCAGAATTCGGCCGTCATTTCGCGGCACAAGATAAATCTTGTCTGACCAGAGCACGCGCTCGATTCTTGCGCGCTCGACGCGCAGGGAGACCATTTGGCCCTTCGCGGGCCGTACTGGCGCGTATGTGTTCGCTCCCGCGATGCCTGCGGAGAACGAGCCTGCGGCGATAATCGTCCACTTCGCGGAAACTTTTTCGTTCTCGAGCAGCAAACCCGCGCAGTGCTGCTTTTCCCGCCAAATTCCTAGCACTTCGCGGTGTGCGAAGATCTCCACGCCATTTTTTCGCGCTGCATCCAGCACCGCCTGCGTCAACGTTCGGTTGTCAACCGAAGCTTCGTCCGGCCGGAGTACCGCGGCTTCCACTTCAGGGCTGAGCGCAGGCTCCAGTTCGCGCGCGTCCTCGGCGCTAAGGGCTTCGGCGGTCAATCCCCATCCATGATGCAGCGCTACGTGCGTGCTCAGCTCGCGCGCGGCATCTCGCGAAAACAACGCTTCCAGCGTTCCCTTGGCACGGAAGCCAACATCCTGGCCACAAATTTCCTCGACGCGCGCAACAAACTCTGGGTAGAGCGCCATGCTGGCTTTGCCTAACGGCACCAGCGGAATGGTCGCGGGATTTTCTGGAGCAGGCGACAGGATTCCCGCACCGGCCCACGATGCCTCGCGGCCAGGCTCGCCTTGATCGAAAACGGCGACGCGCACGCCGGCGCGCGCTAGCTCCAGAGCGATGGCTCCGCCGATGAGCCCCGCTCCGGCGATGACGGCCTCAAAGTTTTTCGTCATTTTCCCTTGGCAGGCCTCGCAGCCCTCCGCGCAGCAAATCGAATTGGCTCAGAGCGAGCTTGCCAACTCCAGCGAAAGCACTTCGGCCTTCTTCGCTGCGTTTTTTGCGCGCGTCCAATCTCCGCTGTTGGCTGCCTCGCGGGCTTCGGCCATGAAGCTGCGGACTTTTGACGCCAGGTCTTGCTGCATGGCGTTCAGCGCCTTCCCGTCGGCGGCGCCGATGTTGCGCTCTGCGACGCCCAAGCTCTGGCTAGTTTGGCGTTGTGCAGCGCTGGCTTCCGCAGCGGTCAACTGCGGCGCGATCTGGGGCACGCCTGGCTTGTTGGCTGTATCATTTTGCAAAGAATTGCTCGCAGGCAGGCGAGGCCGCGCGGGAACGCGCGCGATGACTAGCACCGAAGGAGGCGGCTGAACATCTAGCGTTGCGCCCGCGAGAGGATCCTCACTGTCTTCGATCTCTGCCGACCCGCCAGCCGGCGCCAAAGGATGCGCGTATGCAAGCGTACTCCACGGAAACGGAGTGGCTTTTACTTGCCGCCCGGCGCATCCGCTCATCAACAAGATGCAGGCGCACGAGGCAGCAACGCCAAAGCGCGCGCACCAGTGCCGCGAAAGCTGACAGAGCTGAATAGTTCCCGTCATTCTCAGGCCGCGAGCGGCAGCTCGATGCGGAAAGTCGTTCCCCGGCCAACCTCCGTCGTAAAGTCTATCGAACCATTGTGAAGCTGTACAATTCGGAACGTGCTGGCCAATCCGATGCCGCTGCCGCCGGGTCGCGTTGTAAAGAAAAGCTGAAAAATTTTCTGGCGATTCTCCACCGGGATGCCTTTACCGGTATCACCCACGGTAATCTCGGCCATTTCGCCGCGGCGGCTGAGCATCAAGCGCAGTTGCCCGCCGGTGGGCATGGCCTCGACGGCGTTGAGCACAAGATTTATCACCGCTTGCTTCAATAGGGCGCGATCCACATAGACTTCCGGTACGTCAATGGGCAAGAGCTGCGCCACATGTATTTTCGCTTTCTGCAACTGCGGCTTGGCAATCTCGATCACCTCTTTCAGGACGTCGGCAAGCTGCGTAGCTTCCAGCCGCACGTCCATGGGGCGCGTAAAATCAAGGAAGCGCTTGACCACTGCGTCGAGACGGTCGATCTCCTTGTCCAGCACCTGCACGGCTTGCTGCGAGCCGCTGTCCGGCTCCGGCGGCAGCGATTCTTTGAGATTTTCCAGCCACAGGCGCATGGAGTTCAGTGGATTCTTCACTTCATGCGCAACGCCCGCGGTGATGCGCCCCAGCGCGGCGAGCCGCTCGCTGACCTGCAACTGCGTGTTGATGCTTTCGATGGAGTCGAGGTCGCGCAGTGTCACCAGTGCTCCCATGCGTTCGCCATCTTCCTGAATCGCTTGCACGCTCACGCTAACGCGCCTGGTCCCTCCGACGGTGTCCAAGTCCGTTTCGGCCGCGATCTCGCTCAGTTCGTCGCCCTGCACGTGCAGGACTTCGTGCAGTGGATGCCCTAGCGGGAAAATTTCGTTCACGCGGCGTCCCAAAAAGTGTCCAGCGGGCGCGCCAAGAAATTTCTCCGCCGCGGGGCTGACCATCACGGCGCGTGCATCGCGCGTGAAGAGCAGCAGGCCGTCTTCCAGCCCAGCCATCACCGAATCCATGTTCTCGCGCAAGGTGCTGAAGATTTCGTGGACGCCGCGCAGTTGCTGCCCGACTTGCGTAATTTTTCGGCGCACCTGCCCAAGCTCGTCGGTGCTGCCGGCAAATCCCTTCGCGTCCCCCGTCGGGGCATCGTATTGCCCGGCGGAAATGCGATCCAATTGCGCAGAGATATCGCTGAGCGGCGCGAGCGTCGCCCGGCTGACCACTGCGGCGAGCACCGTCGAAATCACCAGCGCCAGCAAAACAATGGTGCCGAATTTCCGCACGTTGCCGGAAATTTCGTTAAGCAGCAGGCCGGAAGACACCACCACGCGCACTTCACCAAAGGGCTGATCGCCGTTGTTGAACGGAAAATCCAGCTCGTATACCTGCGGCGGCCCGGCCAGCACTCTGGCCTGGTGAAGATAGCCGCGCCGCGTTAGCTGCGAGATATTGGTTCGCGGCGCCAGGAATTTTCCGCGCAGCGATTCGTCGGTCGAAATTAGGACTTTTCCTTCATTGTTCGTAATCGAAACTTCATAGATGGATGGCGTGTCGAGCTTGGCGGCTTTCAGCTGGGCGTTCAGTCCCTCGCTCGTCCGGAACGCCTCTTGAACGTAGGCGTTGATGTCGGCCGGGTCGTTCGAATCGGGACGCAGTCCGCGCTCCGCGGCTTCCGCCAGGGCGCGCCTGGCTTGCTCGAACACCTGGTTTGCAATCTCAAGCGTGCGTTTATCGGTCTGCTGGAGAACCTGCTCGAATAGTTGCGCGACAAAGACCGCGGACAGCACTGCCACCACGAGCAGCACCAGGCCCGTCATAATCAGCGTGAGTTTCGTGCGCAGCCGCAGCTGCATCGAGTGTCTCTACACCGTTTCGGCGCGATCGCCGCCGTATTCTTTTAATTTGTTGTGCAATGTCTTCAGGCTGATGCCCAGCAAATCCGCGGCGCGCGTCTTGTTGTTTCCCGTGGCATTCAACGTTTGCAGGATTAGCTCGCGTTCCATGGCATCCACTGTCGTGCCCACGGGGAATTTGATGCCCGACAAATCGCTCGGTCCCTTGCCTTGCGATTTCCCGAATTCATCGGGCAGGCAGCTCCTCGTGATCAGATCCTTTTCGCACATGATCGTCGAGCGTTCCAGCGCGTTGCGCAGCTCGCGGATGTTGCCCGGCCAGGTGTGGCTCATGAAAATGTCCATCACCTCCGCTCCGATGCCGCGGACGTGCTTACCGTGCTTTTCGTTCACGTCGTGGAGGATATATTCCACCAGCAGCGGGATGTCGTCTTTGTGATCGCGCAACGGCGGCAAGTGTATGTGAAACACATTCAGGCGGAAGAAAAGATCCTGGCGCATTTGCCCTTGCCCGACGGCGCTCTCCGGGTCCTTGTTGGTTGCGGCAAGCACGCGCACGTCGACGGGAGTTTCGCTCTTGCTGCCCAGCCGCCGCACTTTGCGGTCTTCCAGCACGCGCAGCAGCTTGGCTTGTGTTGGCGCGGGCATTTCTCCGATTTCGTCGAGCAACAGTGTTCCGCCATCGGCCAGCTCGAAGCAACCGATGCGGCGCTCCGCCGCGCCGGTGAAAGCCCCGCGCTCGTGCCCGAAAATTTCGCTCTCCATCAGCGTTTCGGGAATCGCGGAGCAGTTGATGGCCACGAACGGCCCGCCCGCGCGCGGGGAAAGCTTGTGAATCGTTCGCGCAACGATCTCCTTGCCGGACCCGGTCTCGCCGGTAATCAATACCGATGCCGAACTGGGCGCGGCCATCTCCACGATGCGCATCACATCCTGCATCGATTTAGAACCGCCCACCAAATCGCCGAGCCGCCCGGTTTCGCGCAACTGCCTCTGCAGCACCGCCAATTGCCGCGCATCGCGCGCCTTACTCAGCGCGCGGTCCAGCAGCGCCCGCAACACCGGCCCCTTCAGCGGCTTTTCGATGTACCAGAAGGCGCCTGCTTCAATGGCCGCCACGGCGCGCTCGTCGTTTCCTTTTCCGGTAATGATGATCGCCGGCACATCGTGCAGATCCGCGCCCAACTGCTTCAGCAGGTCCAGCCCGTTCATTCCCGGCAGCTCCACGTCGGCAATCAGCGTGTCCGGCTGGTAGCTGGCAAATTTTGCCAGCACGTCTTCGGCGCTGGGCACGCCCAGGACGTCATAGCCCCATTTTTGCAGCAGTTGCTCGTAGCCTTTTCGCGCGTTGTCTTCGTCTTCGACAATCAGGACGCGGTCTTTTCGCTCTCCGGTCTCAACCGCGCGCACCGCCATTTTCGTATCGTCGCCCATGCGGCTCTGCCTCTCCCTGAGTACACTTCTTGTATTCGATTTCTGCATAGGCTGGATGCTTTGACTGTAACAAGCCGCGTAGCCGCTTGCCAAGCATATGAAACAAGTAGGGGCGCAGCACGCTGCGCCCCAGCTTGGCACGATGTCTAATAACCAGACGGCCCTGCGTCAGCTCTTTCGAAACCGCGGTTTCATTCCTTCAACAAATACAGCGCCCGCTCCAACTCCAGCTCCAGCTTGGCGCCCTTCGGCAGATCGATTTCGTGACCGCGGCCCGATTCCATCAGATACGCCGCGATCGCGCCCACTGCCGCTCCTTCCGCGACTTCCTTCTTATTTTTGTCTTTCACGCCCTTGACCGCGCCGATTGCTGCGCCCGCTGCCGCCGCTTCCGCGGCCGCTTGCTGCGTGCTGGTGCGCCCTTCGATCAATCCCTCCTGCCGCGCGGCTCCCGTTTTAACGCTGTGATCGCCCGGCACGCTCACCACCTCTGCCACGATGGGCAACGTCGCGAATTTCGTGCGGATTTCGTCAAACGTAAGCCAGATCTTCGCCCGCCCAGCAACTCCCGCGGACTCGACGCGGCTCACATGCCCCCGAATCTGTGCGCCGGTCGGAAGATAGATTCCGCTGCCCGCTTCCAGCGGCTCCAAAGTTGTCACCTTGAAGCGTTTCTTCTCGCGCGTTTCTTTGGTGTCCAGCTCATCCTCAAGCCGCACCAGGAATTTCGTCCCGGGGACCACCGCATACGCCTCCACCGGCAGATCGGCGTAACGCCGTCCGTCCGCCGGACGCCCGGGCTGCTCCGCGGCTGTCGCGACTGCCGGTGAATCTTGCGTCTGGTCCTGTGCGACTGCCGTCGCCGCCGAGCCTAATCCGAGCAATACCATGACGCTCACCGCGCCAAATATCTTGATGCTCCTGCGCTTCATTCCTACCTCCTCATTCGAAACACACCTCCAGCAATGCACCCGGCCCGCCAATGCCAGCGTTTTCAGACACCTGCTATGTCCTTGAATTAATTGGGTATACAGGCGTGCTCGCAAGAAAGCTGGTTGCGCTGCGCGAGTGCGTGTCGGCCCGCTCCGCCAACCCTGCCATCGAATCCAGACACTTCTTCGGAATGCAACTCAGCGCCGTCCGCGTCCCTGCGCTAGCGTTTTCTTCCTCTTCCCTGTGTGCTCTGCGTTTAGTATTAGGTCCTGCTCGAGGAAACGCCGGACGCTCCGCAGCACCTTCGCGTACATCCCCGGAGTCACCAGCCCCGTCTGCGTATTCTGCTGGCTCGGATGGTATACGCCAAACAGCCGCATCCGCGCCTCTGGAAGGTCCACTTCCGCGCCGTGCGCGAACCGGTATCCCACGCGCGCGGGAATCGCTCCGCGGTGTTTCAGGATTCCCAGAAAGACATCCCAGCCAATTTTCCCCAGCGCAAGCACGGCTGTCGGTCGCAATATATCGATCTCACGCTCCAGGTATCCGCGGCAATTTAAAATTTCGGACGGCAGGGGTTTGTTGTCCGGTGGAGCGCAACGCGCCGCCGCCGCGATGTAGGCATTCTTCAGCCGCAAACCGTCGTCGCAGCTCACCGCAGTCGGTTGGTTTGCAAATCCTGCGTCGTACAGCGCCTGAAACAAGAAGACGCCCGAGCGATCGCCGGTAAACATCCGTCCGGTGCGATTCGATCCGTGCGCACCCGGCGCAAGCCCCACAATGAGCAGTTGCGCTTGCGGGTCGCCGAATCCCGGCACCGGTTTGCCCCAGTACGTCCAATCCCGGTACGCCAGGCGCTTTTCGAGCGCCACTCTTTCGCGGTATTCCACAAGCCGCGGGCATTTCCGGCATGCAACGATTTCTTCGTTCAGCAATTGGAGCAATTTGGCCTGTCGGCTCACGGCTCACGCCGCGCGATCAGTCCATTGATCTCCGCAAACGGAATCGCGCCGTCGAATAATGCCGAGTAGGTTCCCGCGGTTTGCAGCTCTTTCCCGATGCGCCGCACCAAGCCCAATGTCGAGCGCATCACGCCGGAGCCGATGCTTGCCCGCGCCACCCCCATCTTCTGCAACTCCGGAATCGAGGGGCATCCCGGCGTCACCAGAATGTTCAACGGCGCGCCGACGGCCTTCACCAATTTCTCGATCAGCTCGCGTTCCTTCACGCCCGGAGCGAACACGCAATCCGCTCCCGCCGCTCGGTACGCCCTAAGCCGTTCGACCGTTCGTTCCAACCGCATAGCTTCGGGGCCGATCGGCATCAGGTAAATATCCGTTCGCGCGTTGATCACCAGCGAAACGCCCCGCGAGGCCGAAACTTGGCGAATGGTCCGAATCTTTTCCGCCTGCAGCTCCGTATTTACCTGCGAACTCTCGGTCTCACCGATCACGTCTTCCAGGTTCAATCCCACGGCGCCGGCGGCCACGATTGCCTTCGCAGTCTCGGCCATATCGGCCAGTGTTGTTCCGTAACCGGCCTCCATGTCAGCCGTCACCGGAACGCGCACCGCACGCGCAATCCGCTCCACAACTTCCAGCATTTCGTCGCGCGAAACCCGCTGTCCGTCCGGATAACCCAGTGCAAACGCCACACCCGCGCTGGTCGTCGCGATCGCCGGATATCCCAATTCCTCCAGCACCCGAGCGCTCGCCACATCCCAAGCATTCGGCAACACCAACACGCGCGGCCCCCCATGCAATTTCCGCAGCTCCTCTGCCTTCCGCCCCTGCGCTGTCACGTCCATAAGAGTCCTTTTGGAGTGCGGCGGTCTTGTTTACCCTGAGCCACGAAGGGCCGCCGCTTTTACGCCGTAAACCCGAAGTAAAATTCAAATCTCACTGCAGCAGTCGCAACACTTCGTCGTGAATCTTTCCGTTCGTGCTCAGAAGAGTCCCCGAGTAGATGGCCCGTTCGCCGCGTACGTTCGTCGACCTCCCGCCTGCCTCTTCAACAATCAATCCCAAGGGCGCGATATCCCACGGCTTCGACGTCCAGTCTAGCGCCGCTTCCGTCGCTCCTTCCGCCACCAGCATGTGCTGCCAGAATCCTCCAAGAGCGCGGCCGCTGCGAGCGGCATCAGGAATGCGCCGGATTTTTTCCTGAGCCAATTTGTCCTTGCTTGGCCCCGTCCCAGTCGTGAACACCATCGCCTCGCTCAGCTTCGCTACGTTCGAGACCTGAATCCTCTTTCCATTCCGATACGCACCCTCCCCGCGATACGCCCACCAGCGACTCGCTAGTCCCGGCGCGCTCGCCATTCCCGCCACGATTTCGCCGTCGCGTTCGATGGCCAGCAGCGTGCCAAACGTAGGAATGCCGCGCGAAAATTCCTCCGTCCCGTCTATGGGATCAATAATCAGCCGCGCGCCCTTTCCAGAACGTGGACGGTTTTCCTCGCTTCCGCTCATTTCTTCGCCCAGCACATCGAGCGCAAGGCCGCTTGCCGCCACTTTTGCGCGCGCCATCTCTTCCACGCCGCGATCCGCCTGCGTAACCGCCGTCCCGTCACCCTTTCTTTCGACGCGCATTTCATCTGTGCGAAAGAACTTCATAGCGATCGCGTCCGCTTCCTTCGCAATGTCCTCCAGCAGCGCCCCATACTCCGCTCGATAGCTCATCATCTCCCCTGCGTTTCAGCCGGCAGCCGCTCCTTGACCAAATCCGCTCGCGCCCCCTAGCATACAAAGTTACCGCAATGTCTGCTCAAGCCAACACCGGAACGGTGCTCGACCGCATTCTCGATGCGCGCCGCGCCTCTGTCGATCACCGCAAGAAGGTCCTGCCGGAAACCGCGCTGAAGTACGGCGCGAAAGCAGCCACCCCGCTGCGCGACTTCTCCGCCGCGCTCTGCCGTGATGGCGTCAATATTATTGCGGAACTGAAACCCGCCTCGCCGTCGCGCGGCGTTCTGCGCGATCCCTTCGACGCGCCAAAGCTGGCACGCTCTCTGGGAGCTTCCGGCGCCGCCGCCCTTTCCATCTTGACCGAGGAAGAATTCTTTCATGGCTCTCTCAAGAATCTGCGCGAAGCCCGAAAAACTATCTCTCTGCCTGTCCTTCGCAAGGATTTCATTTTCGATCCCTGGCAAGTCTGGGAAACCCGCGCCAATGACGCCGACAGTTTTCTCTTGATTGTGGCAGCCCTGCACGATGCGCAACTTCGCGACCTGATTGCCCTCGGTCGCGAACTCGGCATGGAGCCGCTCGTCGAAGTCCACACCGCAGCCGAACTCGATCGCGCACTCGCAGCGAACGCCCGCATCCTTGGCGTAAACAACCGCGACCTGAAAACGCTGAGCGTTCGCGCGGAAACTTCCTTCGAGCTGATCGACCAAATTCCCGACCATTGTATCGCGGTCAGCGAATCCGGCTTGCGCACCCACGATGATCTTGTTCGTCTGCACGCCGCCGGCTTCGATGCTTTCCTCGTCGGCGAACATCTCATGCGCGCGCCCGATCCCGCGGCCGCGCTCGCAGATCTTCTCGGCACCGCAGCGCCGCAAGGCTAGAACGCTATGATTCGCATCAAAATCTGCGGCATTACCAATCTCGCCGACGCCAAAGCCGCCACCGATGCCGGCGCCAACTCCCTCGGCTTCAACTTCTACGAAAAGAGTCTCCGCCGCGTGGTGACCGCCGACGCCGCGCAAATCCGCTCCAAGCTCCCAAAGGAAATCGAAGCCGTCGGCGTCTTCGTAAACGCCAAGCCCGCCGACATCAACTCCCTGCGCGCCTTCGTGCGTTTCGATGCCGCACAGCTCCACGGCGACGAATCTCCCGACATCGTTTCGCGTGTCGCCACCTCGCTGCCCGTCATCAAAGCCTTTCGTGTCGACGCCAGCTTTTCGATGAGCACGTTCGATCGATACACGGACGCCTTCGCCTTTCTTCTCGATGGCTCGCGCGCAGGCCAATACGGTGGCACCGGCCAGACCACCGATTGGGACTTCGCTCGCCGCGCCGCCGCGAACCGCCGGATCATTTTGTCCGGCGGTCTTAGAGTCGAAAACGTCGCGGAGGCCATTCGCATTGTTCGTCCGTATGGGGTCGACGTCGCCAGCGGCCTGGAGACTAAGCCCGGCAAGAAAGATCACGCGCGGCTCAAGGAATTTATCGACGAAGTTCGCCGCGCCGAGCAGCAGCTTGAGCAGCAACTCGAACCACCGAAAGAGAATCCTACTCAACCATGAGCTCCATCCTCCAATCGCCGACTACCGCGCCGGGCCGCTTTGGCCCGTACGGCGGCCGCTATGTTCCCGAAACGCTGATGGTCCCGCTCTTCGAGCTCGAGCGCGCCTATGAAATCGCCAAGTCCGACGTACCGTTTCAGTCGCAACTGCAAAGCTTGCTGAAAAATTTCGCGGGGCGTCCCACACCGCTGCAATTCGCTTCGCACCTGACCGCGCACCTGGGTGGCCCGCGCATTTATCTCAAGCGCGAAGATCTCTTGCACACCGGCGCGCACAAAATCAATAACGCCATCGGCCAGGGCCTGCTCGCACTGAAAATGGGCAAGCCGCGCATCGTCGCGGAAACCGGCGCAGGCCAGCACGGCGTCGCCTCCGCCACCATCGCCGCGCATCTCGGCCTCGAATGCGTCGTCTACATGGGCACTGAAGACATGGCCCGCCAGGCCCTCAACGTCGCGCGCATGCGCCTGCTCGGCGCGCAAGTCGTCGCCGTCGATTCCGGCAGCCGCACATTGAAAGACGCCATCAACGAAGCCATGCGCGACTGGGTCACCAATGTGCGCACCACGCATTATCTACTCGGCTCCGTCCTCGGCGCGCATCCGTACCCGACCATGGTCCGTGACTTTCAGTCCATCATCGGCCGCGAAGCCCGCGAGCAAATCCTCGCTGCCGAAAAACGCTTGCCCACGCATCTCTTCGCCTGCGTCGGCGGCGGTTCCAACGCTATCGGCCTCTTCCACGCTTTTCTGCGCGACGCCGACGTAAAAATGGTTGGTATCGAAGCTGGCGGCCGCGGCAATGAGCTCGGTGAACACGCCGCGCGCCTCGCCGCCGCGCAAGGTTACGCCGGCGCGCGCCCCGGCGTGCTGCAAGGCACCTACACCTATGTCCTGCAAAATAGCGACGGCCAAATCGCCACCACGCATTCCATTTCCGCCGGCCTCGACTATCCCGCCATCGGCCCCGAGCATGCCTGGCTTGCCGACCTGCGTCGCGCCCAATATTCCGCCGTCTCCGATTCCGCCGCGCTCGATGCCGCGCGCACCCTCGCGCGCAGCGAAGGCATTATCCCCGCGCTCGAGTCGGCGCACGCCGTCGCCGGCCTAATCGAGCGCCGCGCGCATTTCACCCGCGACGACATGGTCATCCTCAATCTCTCCGGCCGCGGCGACAAGGATATGGACACTTACTCCCGCCTGCTCTAGTCTTTATCCTTCTCAAAAATCCATGAGCGCGGCGACTTCCAACTCGACCCGTATCTCCAAGAAATTCGCCGAGCTGCGCGCTTCCGGCGAACTCGGCATTGTCGCCTACATTACCGCGGGCGATCGCTCGCTCAACGCCACACTAAAATTTGTTCTAGCCCTCGCCGAAGCAGGCGCCGACGTTATCGAGCTTGGTGTTCCCTTCAGCGATCCGCTCGCCGACGGCCCCACCATTCAGCGCGCCTCCGAACGCGCCCTGAAATCCGGCACCACGCTCGCCGGCGTAATCGATCTCGTCCGCCGCGTCCGCCAATCTTCGCAAGTTCCGCTCGTGCTCTTCAGCTACTACAATCCCATCCTGCAAATGGGCCTCGAAAACTTCGCTCGCGCCGCCAGCGAAGCCGGCGCCGACGGCGTCCTCGCTACCGACCTCACTCCCGAAGAATCCGCCGACTATCGGCGCATCCTCGCTGCGCATCATCTCGACACGATTTTTCTCGGCGCTCCCACTTCCACCGACGAGCGCCTCGCCAAAATCTCCGCCGTGTCCTCCGGCTTCCTCTATCTAATCTCCCGCACCGGCGTGACTGGCGCAAAAGATGCCCTTCCCGACGATCTGCCCGCGCTCATTCGCCGCTCCCGCGCCGTCACGCAACTCCCCATCGCCGTAGGCTTCGGCATCTCCCTCCCCGGCCACGTCTCCGTCCTCGGCGGCCTGGCCGACGCCGCCGTAGTCGGCTCCGCGCTCGTCTCCGAAATCGAAAACGCAAAATCTGTAGAAGCCGCCAGCGCCGCCCTCGCTGCACGCGTTCGTTTATTCAAGCAAGCCGCCACACTCGGTCTCTCCCGCCGCGAGGTCGCGCCATGACTCTCAGTGATTGGCGTCGCCAAATCGATGAAATCGATCGCAAACTCGTCGAGTTGCTCAACCAACGCTCCCGTTGCGCTCTCGAAATCGGCAAACTCAAGCAAGCCGAAAAACTTCCGCTCTATCAGCCCGAGCGCGAGCGCGAGGTCCTCCAGAACGCCGAGCGCGTCAATTCCGGCCCGCTCACCGACGCTGCCATTCGTCGCCTCTTCGAGCGCATCATCGACGAAGCGCGTAGCGCCGAGCGCGAAGCCATGCATTTAGGTGATGTGGTCGACAAGGACGAGAAGTTGTAGCGCCCGCTTTCCGAAGCGCGCTCGATCTGTAGAGTCTGTAGAGGCCGGGCTTCAGTTTATCCTGAGCCTCGAAGGGCCCGGCCAGTCTGAGCTCTTGTAGTGGCCGGTCTTTAGACCGGCGAAAGGGAACCAGCCGCAATCATGGTCATCGTAATGCAAGAAGGCGCGTCCGACGCCCAAATCCAGCACGTCATCGACCGCCTCGTCGCCAGCGGCTTCAACGTGCATCGCTCCACCGGCGAATCCCACACCGTCCTCGGCGCCGTCGGCGTCCACCGCGATTTCGATCATCGCGATTTCGAGCTCCTCGACGGCGTGCGCGAAGTCATGCGCATCACCCAGCCCTTCAAGCTAGCCAGCCGCGAGTTCAAGCCCGAAGGCACCATCGTCGACCTCGGCCGCGGCGTAAAAATCGGCGGCAACGAAGTCGTAGTCGCCGCAGGTCCCTGCTCCGTCGAGTCCCGCGAGCAAATCCTCTCCATTGCCGAATCCGTCGCCAAGGCCGGAGCCAAAATCCTTCGCGCCGGTGCCTTCAAGCCGCGCACTTCCCCCTACGCCTTCCAAGGCATGGGCGAAAAAGGCCTCGAGCTCATGTGCGAAGCCGCGCAAAAATTTAATCTCTTCACCGTCAGCGAAGTCATGGATCCTTCCCAGGTCCAAATGATGCTCGGCTACGTCGATATCTTCCAGGTCGGCGCGCGCAACATGCAGAATTATTATCTCCTTCGCGCGCTCGGCGAAGTCCGCAAGCCCGTACTCCTCAAGCGCGGCATGTCCGCCACCATGGAAGAGCTGCTGCTCAGCGCCGAGTACATCCTCGCCGGCGGCAATTACAACGTCATCCTCTGTGAGCGCGGTATCCGCACGTTCGAGACCTACACGCGCAACACGCTCGACATCGCCGCCATCCCCGTAATCAAAAAGTTGTCGCATCTCCCCATGCTCGCCGACCCCTCGCACGGCACCGGGCGCCGCGACAAAGTTCCGCCCATGGCCCGTGCCGCCGTAGCCGCGGGCGCCGACGGCCTGCTCATCGAAGTCCACAACGACCCCGACCACGCCCTCTCCGACGGCGCGCAATCCCTGGAGCCCGCCAACTTCGCCCAGCTCATGGCCGAGCTCCGCATCATCGCCCCAGCCATAGGCCGCCGCATGGCCTAACGCAGTTGGCCGTGGCACCGCCATTTTTGGGTGTGTCTCCTCTCCGCGAACCTTTGCGCCCCTGCGTCTCTTTACCCTGAATCGAAGGGTGCGCTATCTTCTCTCCTCCATGTCCCCACACGTCCTCACGCGCGCCACCATCCTCGGCACCGGCCTCATCGGCGGCTCCTTCGCCCTCGCCCTCCGCAAATACGCCACCGACCTGCACATCTCCGGCTGGGACCGCCCCGAAATCGTCCGCGAAGCTCGTTCGCGCAACGTCATCGACGAAGCCTTCACCGGCGACCTCGCTCCCGCCCTCCGCGCCGCCGATCTCATCTACATCGCGCTCCCCATCAGCGTCACGATCGACCTCCTCCCGGAAATCGCCCGCCTCGCTCCCAAGCACGCGCTCGTCACCGACGCCTGCAGCACCAAGCTGCGCATCGCGCAATCCGCCGCCGAAAATTTCTCGCCGCCCGCCACCGCGCTCTTTCTCGGCGGCCATCCCATGGCCGGCCGCGAGGTCGCCGGCATCGCCCAGGCCGACGCCGACCTCTTCCGCAACGCGCCCTACGCGCTAATCGCCGACGGCTCCGAGCCGCGCGAACCGTCCGCAGCGGAATCTCAGCGCGACCCGCGCGTCTCCGCCTTCCTCAAGCTCCTCGAAAAAATTGGCGCCCGCCCTCTCTGGCTCGGCGCCCAGCAGCACGACTACGCCGTAGGCATGGTCTCGCATCTCCCGCAACTCGCCGCCGTAGCCCTCGGCTCTTTCCTCTACGATCATCTCGACGAAAACGGCTTGCCCATCACCGTAGCCGGCCCCGGCCTCCGCGATTCCCTCCGCCTAGCCGGCAGTCCTTATTCCACCTGGCGCGACATCGTCCTCACGAATCGCGAAGTCCTCTCCGCCGCCCTCGACCTTTTCGCCCGCCGCCTCGACGACCTCCGCGAGCGCCTCAACTCCCGCGAACTCGAAGCCGACTTCGACGCCGCCAACGAACTCTACAAACTCCTCCGCAGCCTCTAGCCCGTTTGGAGTGCGGCAGTCT
>Ga0307475_10000591_pt1 | contig 21739 bp, 25 predicted proteins | sample atmos_gasesECM1C_FD_203317 | JGI IMG/M metagenome (GOLD analysis project Ga0307475, IMG submission 203317) | Hardwood forest soil microbial communities from Morgan-Monroe State Forest, Indiana, United States - atmos_gasesECM1C_515 | ecosystem: Environmental > Terrestrial > Soil > Temperate... | reverse complement strand
GCGATTTAGGGCAACTTGCTCCACGTAAAAAACTGCTAAAGAGCGAGAAGAGTTTCCAGAAAGTTTCTGAGACCCTCCAAGCACTTTAGCAAGGAGGGTTTTTCGTTTTCCCTCCCTGCTGCCCTAAGACCACATGATTACGGCACCATTGCGCGCGGTCTGCGCTTGCGTGCCACCTGGAAGGCTGCAAATGTCCGATCTCTACGAACTGCGATGTAAGGAATGTGGCAAGACTTGGGGCAATTCCCCGCGATCTTTCTGCGAAGACTGCTTCTCTCCCCTGGAAGTTTCCTTTGACTACGATTCCCTCAAGAAAACCGTGCGGCGCGAGGATCTCGCCGGCCGCGCGTTCAACATGTGGCGTTACGCCGAGTTTCTGCCGCTGCCGGAAGGCTACGTCGCGAAATCGGCTGTCGGCGGTACGCCGCTCGTGGCCTCGCGAAAGCTCGCAGACCATTGGGGAGTGAAGAATCTTTTTTTCAAGAATGACGCAGTGTGCTTCCCTTCGCTTTCGTTCAAGGATCGCGTGGTGGCCACCGCGCTGGTCGCTGCGCGGCGTTTTGGATTCCGGACCGTGGGCTGCAGCTCGACAGGAAATTTGGCGAATGCCGTGGCCGCGCAGGCGGCACAGCAAGGCCTCGATGCTTGCGTGTTCATCCCCGCGGACTTGGAGCCGGCGAAAGTGCTGAACACCGCGGTGTACGGCGCGCGCATCGTGCGCATCAACGGCAATTATGACCACGTCAATCGCTTGTGCGCGCAGATCGCCGATCGCTTTCAGTGGGGCCTGGTCAACGTCAATTTGCGGCCTTATTACTCCGAAGGCTCGAAGACGCACGGTTTTGAAATCGCCGAGCAGCTTGGTTGGAGGCTGCCGGACAACGTTGTGGTGCCCATGGCGGGAGGTTCGCTGATCGGCAAAATCGCCAAGGCGTTTCGCGAACTGGTCACGCTTGGCTGGGTCGAAGAGAAGCCGGTGAAATTCTTCGGCGCGCAGGCAACGGGGTGCTCGCCAATCTCTAGCGCGGTGAAGCGCGAGCTTGCTCGCTTTGAGCCGCAAAAACCCAACACCATCGCGCGCTCGCTGGCCATTGGTAATCCCGCGGACGGGCCGTATGCGATCAAGTTGATACGCGAGAGCGGCGGCTGGGCCGAGGATGTTTCCGATCCGGAAATCATCGCGGCCATTAAGCTCCTCGCGGAGACCGAGGGTGTTTTCGCGGAAACCGCCGGCGGAGTGACCGCAGGCGTAGCGCAAAAACTAATTGGGGAAGGCCGCATTCATCCCGACGAGACGACAGTGGTCTGCATCACCGGCAACGGCTTAAAGACGACAGATGCCATCGCCGCGGAATTTCCGGTAACGGAAGCGATCGCGCCGCGCCTCGATGCGTTCGAGGCATTCCTGGAAACGCAGCTACCCGCAACGGCCACCGCGAAAGCGTGAGAGCCTACAGGAACGAAACCGGCTAACGAATTCCCAAAGGAGACGACATGCCAGTAACAATTGAAATCCCAACGGCGTTCCGGCGCTTCACCGACGGCGCGCCGAAGGTGGACTGTAGTGCCAACACCATTGCCGAGGCTCTTACAGAGTTGACCACGCGCTTCCCTGATCTCTCGCGACACGTACGCGACGACAGCGGCCAGATTCGCCAATTCCTCAATGTTTACCTCAACGAAGAAGACATCCGCTTCCTTGGCGGCGAATCCTGCTGCGTCAAAGAAGGGGATCGCCTGCTGCTCGTCCCGTCGATCGCCGGCGGCTCGGCAAGATAGCTACCGCAACCAGTGGCAGGCGGAATCGCAATGTTTCGACTAGGTTGTAGTCTCTGTTGCTTAGCGTACTCAATTGTCGTCATAATGCCAGCAATCGCTGGCCAAGCTTCAGCGAAAATCATCTCCTTCCCGGAACACTCAGAGGCACCTTCACCAAATGCACGCTATGTGGTTCTTGGAGAGGAGAATCACGCTGAGCCATTTCACACGGCCATTCTCGAGGATCGTGTCCTCAAAACGAGACGCAAGCTCTTCGATTATGATCGTCACATCGACTTACTTTGGAATCCCGACAGTAAATCCTTTGCAGTTACAGATTACGAAGAGAGTGATTACTCACGCTGCAGCATTATCTTCACCGATCGGACGGTGCCGACAATTCGAGTCTGGGACAAACTGGTTAAGACGCTCACGGACAGAGAGCGGAAGAGCCTCCTCCAGAACCATCACGTATACATTGCTGCAGTGGAATGGATTGGTGCTGGTGCCCTGAAGGTCAAGGTCTGGGGCTATGGTGAGGTTAATCACTCAGGCTTCATGCAATTTTACCGTTACGATAGAAATGGTAGTGTCGAAAGGCTAGCGAACTAGCCGATCTCCGGAGGACATGCCATGGCCTACTACGTGCTGTTCTACGATGTGGTCGATGATTTTATTGCGCGGCGCGGTGCTTATCGCGACGAGCACCTGCACTTGGCGCGCGAAGCGCGGGCGTGCGGCGAATTGGTCCTGGCAGGCGCGCTCGCTGATCCTGCTGATGGAGCGTTAATAGTCTTCCAGGGCGAGAGCCCGGCCGCTGCCGAGGCGTTTGCACGCCAGGACCCTTACGTCAAGAACGGCCTGGTCAGCAAATGGAAGGTGCGCAACTGGACGGTGGTCGTGGGCAACGAGCCGCGCGCCCCTTACATGGAAAAAAGGGCCGCGGAGTCCGCGTGACATGATCGCCCGTTTCTGGTCGGCGCAAACAACGCCTGCACTCTCCGATTTCGACAAACGTGTGCGTCACTATGAAGTCGCCTTCGCTAATTTCCCTCAGATTACCGCAGGATAACGTCATCGCCGCCAATTTTGCGGCATAACGCGCACTTCCCTTGTCGATACGCGCATTCTGGCTGCTATAATTGGGCATTATTCATACGCTCCGAGCGGCCATTGGTGCCCGTAAATGATCTGCTCGCATTGCCGTACGCCCAACCCCACCAATGCGGAGATTTGTTCGCAGTGTGGAAGCGGATTGGACGTCGGCGCCGACGTCGGTCTTGGCGAGACGCTCGAGGTTTCGCAGTCCGCTTCCATTAATAGCGGGACGGACTTCGGCCCGCGCTACCAAGTGGAGTCGTTGCTCGGCTCCGGCGGCATGGGCAAAGTCTACAAGGCCCGGGACCGCGAACTGGATCGCACGGTCGCGATCAAGGTCCTGCGCCCCGACCTGATGACCGATCCCATGGCCCTGCAGCGCTTCAAACAGGAGCTGCTGCTGGCCAGCAGCATTTCCCATCCCAACATTCTGCGCATCCACGACCTTGGCGAGTACAACTCCGTGAAGTTCATCTCCATGGCCTATGTCGATGGCGGCGACCTCACGCAAGTCTTACGCAAAGAGGGGCGGCTTCCGCTGGAGCGCGTGCTCAACATCATGAGGCAGCTCGCGGCGGCGCTCGCGGCGGCTCATGGCGTTAACGTGGTTCACCGCGACCTCAAGCCGCAGAACATCCTGCTCGGCTCCGAGGACCATATTTATGTCACCGATTTCGGCATCGCCAAGACGCTGGAGTCCGACCGCACCAGCGTGACGCGCACCGGCGCGGTGCTCGGCACGCCAATGTACATGTCGCCCGAGCAGGTGGAAGGCAAGCCGGTCGACCATCGCAGCGACCTCTACTCCTATGGGCTGATTTTCTACGAGATGCTCACCGGGATTCTGCCCTTTACCGGCGACACCACGTTCCAATTGATGTATCAGCGCGTGCATCAGCTACCCAAACGGCCGGAACTGGTCATTCCCGACCTGCCGGCCTATCTCTCGCGCATCTGCCTGAAATGCCTCGAAAAGGAGCCCGCGCAGCGCTACCAGAGCGCCAATGAGATCCTGGTGGACCTGGAGCTCAAGCAAGCTCCGACGCCGACGCACACGCGAACCGTGCAAATTACCCTGCCGGTCATCTCCAAAAAGCTGTGGGTGATCCCTGGCTCGGCAATGGTCCTGCTACTTGCCGGTCTGCTCGCGATTCCTTCCGTGCGCGATTTCGTCTTTCGCCACAAAACCGCGGAGCCAACGGCCGGCATCCCTTCGCTGAAACAGGGGAAGTACGTGGCGGTGCTGCCCATGCGCGTTGTGGGCGATCAGGCCTCGTTGAACTACGTGGCCGACGGCATGGTGGAGGCCCTCTCCGCGAAGCTTCTCCAGCTCCGCGATGTACATACCGCCTCCGTTTCCGCAATTCAGAAGTTGCGCCCGAATAGCACGCTGGACGACACCGCACGCCAATTGGGCGTGAACCTGGTCATTTCCGGAACGCTAGAGGGTAGCGGCGACAAGTTGCGCATCGCTACTTCCCTTCATGACGCCACGAGCGGCCGCCGCATTTGGACGGAGGAGTTCTCCGGCGTACAGCAGGATTTGCTAACGTTGGAAGATCAAATCTACGCGAAACTGACCGATGCTCTTGCGCTTAAGCTTAGCAACGAAGAGATGGCGCGCGCCTCAACCCATCCCACGCAGAACTTTGAGGCCTACGACCTGTACCTTAAAGGCCGGAACGCCCTTCGCGGTCAGCACGACGTCAAAAACGTTCAGTCCGCCATCGATCTCTTTGAACAGGCCGTGAAAAAGGACTCCTCTTTTGCGCTGGCTTTTACCGGCGTGGCTGATGCGAGTCTGCTCATGTATCGGGAGACGAAAAACAGCTCTTGGTCCGCGAAGGCCCTGGGGGCCGCGCAGCAGGCGCGGGCCTTGAGCGAGGATCAACCCGAGGTCCATTTGACCCTAGGAAGTGTTTACAACACTACGGGGCGGACCGCCGAAGCCATTGTCGAATTGAAGCGCGCCCTGGAAATCGCTCCCAATTCCGATGAAGCCTACCGCCGCCTTGGTTCCGCTTACATTGCAAGTGGTCGCAGCGTGGAGGCGATCCAGGCGTACCAAAAAGCTACAGAGGTGAACCCCTATTACTGGGTAAATTATATCGCGCTAGGCAATGCGTATACCGGATTGGGTGACTATGGAAAGGGCACAGAAGCTTACCGCCGGGTTATCGAACTTGATCCAGGCAATCCGTTCGCGTACAACAACCTGGGGGCCGTTCTAATTCAGAGCGGGCGGTTTCAGGAGGCCGTCGAGCCCCTGCATAAAGTAGTTCAACTGAAACCCGATGCCCAGGCTTACAGCAATCTCGGCATCGCCTATTTCTACTTGAAGCGCTTCGATCAGGCCATCCCGGCCTATGAGAAGGCGGCCGAGCTCGTACCCAATTCCGACATGTTCGTGGGAAATCTTGCCGAAGCTTACTATTGGGCGGGACAAAAGGATCGGGCGATGAGCGGTTTTGAAAAGGCCATATCGCTAGCCTACAAGGGTCTCCAGGTGAATCCCCGCGACGCCTCCGTCAAAGGCCGGCTGGCGCTTTGGTACGGTAAGAAAGGGGACATCCGCCAAGCCCTGAAGTTCATCGCGGAAGCGCGTCAGATCGACCCCGACAACGTGGACTTAATCTATTACCAGGCCCAGGCGTTCGCTCTGGATGGGCAGAAGGCAAATGCTCTCGCGGCGTTGCGGGATGCCTTCAAGAAAGGATTGAGGCCGGCTGTGGCGCAGGCCGAGCCAGACTTGCAGAGCTTGCAAGCCGATCCGCAATTCCAAAAGCTTGTGAAAGGGTTTGCGACCGCGAACTAGTCCACAGTCTTCTGCCGGCGTCGCCGAATGAGGGCCACGCACCCAAGTCCGGTCGAGATCAACATAAGGGTGGCTGGCTCGGGTGCCGGTATAAGGGTTCCAGGAACCGTAAAACGATCAGCCGTCGGGAGACTGGAAAGATCACCATTGAGAGCCCGCACGAAGATTATGAAATCGGCAGCCGGAACACTAGGAGTGCAGGTTGGAGGGCCAACCTCGTTCGGCACGCAGTTGGGATTGGGGTCATTTGGGATACCAGTACCCCCGAAATACCTGATTAACGTCTGTCCACTGGTCAGAAGCGTCGTCATACAAGTGCTGAAATACGCGGTTACAGGGCCGCAGACATATGTAAGGGGTGTTAGTATCGGCGGGGATCCCGGGTCAGGGAATGCCGGGCCGAGCAAATCAACCTCGCCAACAGTGCTACCAGTGCTGTTGATAAAATCGAAGTTCTGCTGCGTGATCGATGTGCCTTGCGTGCCCGTGAAGGTGAATGAGAAGGTCGGCCCAAAGAGCGCTGTGGAGCCACTACCCCCTTCCAAGCCCACCGCAGGGTCGACTCCGTCGGCTTTAGCAGCACTTCCGACTGAGAGAACGAATAGGGCAACCGTAAGAAAACTCAGGATATAAGTGAAACGTTTCATTTTCGCCCCCCGGGGCAGAGATTTGTTGCAAGAATCACTGCATATTAGCCGCCAAAAGCTAGAGTCATCAGACAGTTCTGAACCGTTCATTTGATTGAGCTTACCGGACCGTATCCTGTCGGCAGATGGACGGACGGAAGAACCTTGCACACTTTCGTCAGCCTGATGCCCTAACTCTACAAAGCCCCGTTTTAGCTGCTCCTCCGTGAAACAATTCTGCCTCGCCCGTCGTTTCTTCCTACGCTCCAGTCCGGAGGTGCTTAATGCGGCCTTTCGTCCTTGCCCTGTTCGCGTCATTGGCCTTGCTGGTACCGGCGGGCTTGCCGGAATCCGAACTCACGGTCAAAGACCTTCAGAGCCACCCATTCGCGGTCGACTTCCCTGCCGGGAGCAATCTGCGCCTGCACCTTCGTTCCGGCGAATTCCGGATCGCCGGCCACACCGACAATAGGATCGCGGTCCACCTCAGTGGGCGAAATGCGGACAACGCCCGCGACCTCACCGTCCGCTTCCGGCGCTCGGGGAATGATGCGGACCTTCGCGTCTTTGGCGGACCCAAGAACAATCTTGAAGTTACAATCGAGGTTCCCAGCTCCGCCATGCTTTTTATTCGCATGCCCGCCGGAGACCTTACGGTCGAGGGAGTTTCCGGCGATAAAGACGTCGAACTCCACTTCGGCGACTTGACCATCGCTGTCGGCAATGCGGCGGACTACAGCCACGTCGACGCCTCCGTCATGTCCGGCGACCTGGAGGCCGCGCCTTTCCACGAATCGCATGGCGGATTGTTCCGTTCCTTCGAGAAGAGCGGCAGCGGCAAGTACAAGCTGCACGCCCACGTCGGCGCCGGCGAACTCACGCTGCGCTGACTACCCCACTCGGTTGCCGCATTCATTTGCGTTGGGACTGCCCACCGCGTATAAACTCTCGGGCATGCCACTCGCGCTTCTGAAGTCTCGCCTGAAGAGATTTCTGGCTGCCTCTTCCTCTTCCGCGTCGCACCTCGCGGACGCGCTGCTGCTCGAACTTCGTCGCTGGTCCGGCGCGGAGGCACAACGTGCCCACGACGACGATATCACCCTGCTGGTCCTCGACTTTTCTCTGTCTCCGCCATGACCACGCCTTCCGACGCAATGTCTTCCGTCGCGCCTACTACCCGGCTATCTCCGGAGCTTTCTCGCCTCGCCATCCTCCTCGCCCTCTCCATCTTCATCAATTACATCGACCGCGGAAATCTCTCCATCGCCGCTCCGCATATCAAAGACGAGCTCGGCCTTTCCTATTCCCAGCTTGGAATCCTCTTCTCCTCTTTCTTCTGGACCTACGCCATCTTCCAAATAGTCTCCGGCTGGCTGGTCGACCGTTTTCCTGTTAATTGGGTCCTCGCGCTCGGAATTCTCCTGTGGTCTGCCGCGACGCTTGGAACCGGCCTCGTCAGCGGGTTCAAGCTGCTTCTCGCCATGCGCCTCATCCTCGGCATCGGCGAGTCCGTTGCGTATCCTTCGTACAGCAAAATCATTTCGCGCCGTTTCTCCGAGGTCCAGCGCGGCCGCGCCAACTCCATCATTTCCGCCGGCCAAGCCTCCGGCCCCGCGGTCGGGACACTCCTCGGCGGACTGCTCATTGCCCACGTCGGCTGGAGGCTCTTTTTCGTCGTGTTTGGACTTGCCAGTTCGCTTTGGTTACTGCCGTGGCTGAAATACCTGCGAAGGCCCGTGCCAGCCACTGAATCGAATCCAACGCCCTCTTCCGGCAGCGCCAAGATCGTGCTTACCCAAAGCCTTGAAGGGCCGAGCCGCGAATACGCCGTGAGCGCCACCATCCTGCAAATCCTTCGGCAGCGTTCCGCGTGGGGCACCTTCGCCGGACTCTTCGCCTACAACTACCTCTGGTATTTCTTCATTACCTGGCTGCCCATCTATCTTGAGCGTGAGCGCCATTTCTCCGTCCAAGCGATGTCCGTCGTTACTAGCCTCGCGTTCTTGGTCTTGGCCATCTCCGCGCTCCTGTCCGGATGGCTCTCCGACAAATGGATCGCCGCCGGCGCTACTCCCACTCGCGTGCGCAAGACGTTCACCGGTGCCGGTCCGGTAATTGCCTCAAGTATTGTGCTCGTTGGGATTGTCGCGAGTCACAGCGTCGCCGTGGCGATTCTAATCCTGGCCTGCATTGGCCTCGGCATGTGTACCTCGAATCTGTGGGCTGTCACGCAAACCCTGGCGGGGCCGGCCACCTCCGGAAAATGGACGGGCCTGCAGAATTTCACCGGCAACCTGGCAGGGTGGATCGCCCCGACGCTCATAGGCCTAATCGTTCAGCGCGCGGGCAATTATTTCTGGGTTTTCGTCATCACCAGCGGCGTGACATTGCTAGGGGCAGCCGCCTGGATCTTCGTAGTAGGCCCCATCAAACCGGTAGCCTGGTCGCAACCTCCGACGTAGGGGCGCAGGACTCCTGCGCCCGATCTCGGCGGCAGTCTACTCTTCCGAGTTGTTCCTATTTCCTTAACTTGTCCGTGCTCTCTCGTTCCGTATGCCCTCTGTGTCTAACTCTGGGTCCCCGCCACGGCGTACGGGCTCTGCGCCCGATATCTCTTCTCGAACTCCTCGCGCGTACACATGGTGCGCATGTCCGTAATTCGATCGATGGCGAGAATCCCGTCCAGGTGATCGATCTCGTGCTGCAAAAGTTCCGACAAGTGCCGCTCTTCGTTCGCGCGAACTTCCTTCCGCTCGCCGCGCAAATCTTGATAGCGCACCACGATCTCGCGGTGCCGCTCCACTTGCATGAAGATCGAAAGAAAACTCAGGCACGCGTCCCACACCACGATTTTCTCCTCGCTGCGCCAGGTAATTTCCGGATTCACCAGTGGCCACGGCTCGGCGCCCGGCAATTGCAAAAAAATCACCCGCCTCGCTGCGCCAATTTGCGGGGCGGCAATTCCCCGCCCGTAGCCCGTGCTCGCGTTCCAATGCGCCAGCGTATCCGCCAAGTCTTGCACCAGCACGCGAATTTCGGATGAAGCCGGATCGGCAACGCGAGCGGCAACCTCGCGCAATCCCGGATCGCCCAACTGCAAAACGGTGCGAACCGCCACGCTTCCTCCTTTCCGCCCTCAGGTGTTCTTAGCTCTGAGGCCTTCTATGTTATACAGCCCCTCCCATAATACGAATATATAGGGCCCTCTTTCAGGGCGATCAGGTCGGGCCAGAAAAGCGCGGGGTCCAGCAGCTATAAGGCGGGATCGCTATTGGTAGCTACCGCGGTGGCGTTCACGCGGATTAGATTCGTTTCGTCGCTGAAAAAATGGCGTTGTCCGGTAGAACCCGGGGTAGTTGGGTCAGCATTTGCGCCATAGCTCGTAACCGTCGGGCCCACGGAGACGGGAGTGTACAGAAAGTTGTAGCCGCTTTTTGTGCCGCCGGCCAGCGTAGCATCGATCAGGCAGGCAGCGGTCGCCGTGGGCGTGACCGAAGGCGCACAGTTGCCGGCAGCGCCGCCATCGCTGAGGTCGGCAAGTTTTGTGGCAAAGCCGGCGCCGTACGTGTTCTGATAGACGACTTGCGAAGTATTGATGGAGCGGAGGGAGGCAACGGCCGAGGCTTCGTTGGCAGCCATGCGCGAGCGCATGAGATTGGGAATGGCGATCGCCGCAATAACCAGGATCACCGCCACGACGATCAACAACTCGATCAGGGAAAACCCCTTTTGTTTGCGCTCCATATTAATGAAGCTCCTGGCTTCGATTGACACAGATATCCGCCCACCAAAGATACACGCACGTGCTCGCCCATTACCTAAGATTTTAGTAAGTACTGCACAATCAGCGCATTACGGTTTAAGGCGTTCTGCAATTCGGACACTAAGTGTCGCTGATAGTGACACTAATTGTTCCAGCATTAACTTCCCTCCCGAACACTGCCGATGCCTCGGCGCACGATTTCAGACAGTCAAATCTTCTCCGGCCTTTCCCATTTACCCGAATCCGCGGCCTTGAATATCGCCTCGATCACCGCCATATTCTGGATGGCATCTTCGAGCGGCACCGGAACCTCACGCTGGCCGCGCACTGCCCGCGAGAACTCGTCGCCCTGAATCGTATATTGATCGACAATCGGAAACTCTTCAACCTTCGGCGCTCCACCCAGCACGTCACCGATGAAGATTCGGCACGGCCGGTCATTCGGTGCATTCCACGGAATTTCGATTTCGACGCGCCCGGACGTGCCAAGAAAATGCATTCGTTGAAAGAAGGCAGTTTGCGTGCCACAAGTAAAGATCGATTGCCCCGAGGGAAATTCCAGAATCGCGGAAGCGAGCCGATCGGTCTTGAAATCCGGGTCGCGCTGCAGCGCGCCCGTGACTCGCACCGGCTCTTCCCCAAAGATGAATCGCGACATCGTGATGGGATAGCAGCCGATGTCCAGCAGGCCGCCTCCGCCCCATTCTACTTTGTGCCGCACGTTATTGGGGTCGCGATTGAAATAGCTGAAGACTCCGGCAATGGCCCGCAATTCGCCAATGCCACCGCCGAGGATAATCTCCCGCGTGCGCAACCATTGCGGATGCGTCTTCACCATAAATGCTTCGCCGATTTTCACGCCCGTGCGCTCACGCGCGGCGAGCAAGGTTCTCGCCTTCGCCACGCTCATGCTGATGGGTTTCTCGCACAGCACGTGTTTGCCTGCTTCCGCGGCCTTAATCGACCACGGCACGTGCAAGTGATTCGGCAACGGATTGTAAATGGCTTCGATCTCGCGATCTTGCAGAAGCTCTTCATACGAGCCATAGCCTTTGGGAATGCCGAGCTTGCGCGCCGCCTCCTCCGCCTTCTTCTTGTCGCGAGAGGCGATTGCCGCAATTTCGCTGTAAGCGCCTTTTTGCATGCCGGGAATCACTTTGCGCACGGCGATAGATGCCGCGCCCAGGACTCCCCACTTCACCTTCTTCATTTTCTTCCCTGGCGTTCCTTTGTTTTTTGCATTCTCTGTGTCTTTCCTTAGAGCTCTCTGTGTTAAATCTTTTCCTATATTGCGTTCTTTAAGACAGGCGGTTGGTCTACAATGTACCTCAATTCGCCCTGGAGGAATCTATGACCGCTGATCGAGTGGAAGTCTCCTGGGACCCCGGCAAATCCAAATGGCTGGTACGCATTCAGAGCGGCGAAGAAGTGATTCGCCGCTATTGCGACGCATCGAAGAACGCAGACGAGCAAGCGCTGCGCGCCACGGCAGAGAAGACCGTGCGCGATGAAGGCTATCAGCTAGGATCCGGCGGCGTCACCGTTCGTCGCGAGTCCGCCGCCAGCCGCTGATTGGACTCTCCTGGCCGATGCGACCACCTGCAGGCGCATCGCATATAACGCTCCGCCGCACCTTATCGCACGGGCGAAGAGAAATCCGTCAGCGCCATGAATGTGGAGTCCACTTTCTCTACGATTTTCCCGTTCTCTTCGGACTTGTCGCGCACGCTCTTCCATTCCGGATCATCCTGGAAAGCTTTCCAGTTGGCAGCCGCCGCTTCGCGGCTGGGGTGCGCGAGGATGTAGATGAGTGTGCTGCTCTTCGCCGGCTCGTCGAGCGGCGTCCAGTAGGCGACGTTCCTGATCCCGTGTTTTTCAAAAAGTTTCGTGGTGTGCTCGCGAAAACGCTTCAGCAAGTCGTTGAGCTTGCCTTCATACGTGTGGTACACGCGAAGCTCGTAAACGGTGGTAGATGCTGAGTCCGCCTTCGGTTGCAAGGCAGCCCAGGCGGCGGTTGGAACAAGGCTGATCGCCTGAAGCGATTGCAGCAGTGTGCGTCGTTTCATGGCCGGGATTCTAGCATTTTCCCCGGCAACATTTGAAGCAAGTGGCTAAATCATTCTGCGCGGGCCGCCGCGCCATCTTCTGCGCGCGTTCGAGGCCGCAAGGCTGCGGTCTTACAAAAAGTAGCGCCGGCCTCTAAGCTGCGGCGTCTAGCGTAATTGCCCGTCGTTAAGCTTTCGCCGCCCGCATCGCCGCGATCCGCTCGTTGAACTGCCGCGTGATGTGCGGCACGATTCCCAACTGCCTCTCGATCAACATAAGCTGGCCGCGATGGTGCATTTCGTGCTCCTTGGCGCCGAGCAGCCGCTCGAATCGCGACTTCTGCGTTTTTCCGTCGGGCTCCGTCACCATTTCCCTGAGGAATTCCGGCGTCAGCGCCTCCAACCACGCGGCGAACTGTTCTCCCCCTGTGCGCAGCAGCTCCAGGATCTCCGCCTTCGACCGCACCTTCGCTTCCTCCGCATCGAAGCGCTCTCGCATCTCCAGAAAGTTCAGCCCCACCAGGGTCGTCAGCCTCTGTTTTCGGTCAATCTCTTCCCAGATGCGCGTCGCGATGGCAATGTGCACCAACATTCCCGCCACCGATTTACACTCCGGCGCCGCAATGTGCCCGTACTGCGACTCCGGAATATCCACTGCCACCTGAATAGTGTTCTTGCGTACCGTGCGAAACGCGCTGGCTAGTTCTTTCCCGCCATAAGAACTCATGCTCATTCACCTCATTGTCGTTGTCGTTTTCCGCCCTGCCTGGGCTGCTTCCGTCTCTGATGCGTGCCCCACGCCATTCGTCACGTACTTTCGCCGGAGCCAGACCTTGAAACGAACCCCCTGACCCCGCGCGCAGCACCTCCTAAAAAATAGCAGCAGAACACCAAGCCCTAGCAAAACATGGAATTACTCCATCATTGAAGGACCCAGCGTCTGTCCCCTTTTGCACAGACTCGTGCTTTCGGATCTGAGATGATGGAGAGCGGCAAACTCCGCGCAGCCCATGCCAATTCCGCTCACCGACGACGTCCCACGGGCTGCGGGTGGTTCTACGCCTCTGCCGGCTCGCGCACAGGCTTACCGGTCGTCATAGGTACCTTTGTTGGGATTCGTGAAAATCAGGGGTTTTATGTCAACAGTCATACGAACATTCCACAACGCCAACAAGGAAGAAGTTGGCCGCCTCACCTTCGATGAGAAGGACAAGCGTCTGCACATCCAGTCCTCCGCTCCTCCCGGAATCGATCGCCGCTTTCGCACCGAAAAAGGCGCTGCTAACTGGTGGGAAAGCAACGTTGATCCAGAAACGGGGAAGATCCGAAGACAGCCCGAAATGCCGGCCGGCTCTCCGCCACGCACCTGATTTCGGCCCCAGCCCAGGAGATTGTTCATGTCTGATTGGTCTAGAGACGCCGCTCTGCGATTCGCCGCGCAGCAAAAACTAAAACAGGCTCAAGATGCCAAAGTGATCCGCGATCAGAATGATCTCTCTTTGCATATCGCGAAAGTATGGGCGGATCTATGCGAACTGTTCAGAGCGCGCTGCACCGAGTTCAACGCCGAACCCGGCGTTACAGGCATCCTGAGTTGCGACACCAAGCGAGCTCAGGAGTTGAAGATAACTAGAAGCGATAATGCCGCGATGCTCCGCGGAGCCTTCGATGCCAAGCGCCACACCATTCACTTCATGGGCCCTAACATCGGCAAGGAAAAATCGGAAATAAAAATCGAAGTCATCGATGGCGGCTCCAAAATGCGCTTTGTGGATATCTTGCACAGAACGCTTGAACCCCAGGATATTGTGGACATTTCTTTGACCGACTTGCTGCAGCTAAATTAAGTTCCCGCGCGATGGACGCCGCGACCGGCCTCCAAATCTAATTTGCGGATGTGACTCCTATTGAACAGATTGTAATTCTCTAATCGGGCATCCTTGCGGCTACAAGCACGGAATCTGACGAGAAGTTATCCGTGTGGCGCGACCAAAAGCAACCCTGATTGGCGCGCGCTCAAAGGAGTTTAAGACATGCTTGGACTAATCGCTGCGGTTCTCATCGTTCTCTGGTTGCTTGGGTTTTTCGCCTTTCACGTTTCTAGCGGCATCGTTCACGTCCTGCTGATCATCGGCATCGTGATGCTCGTTCTGCACTTCCTCCGGGGTAGAACAGCCACTGTTTGAAAAGAGCCCATCGCGAGCGCAGCGTCGTTCGCGAAGCAGGGTTTGCGTTGCCGGACACTCTGATTGGGAAGGGTTCCGCGTTTTAGTGCGTCCCAGCGGCTTCAGCTCTCCTACTTGTGCGCGGTCGACTGTTTGAAGTCTTTCAGTAGCTTGTCGGCAATGTCGCCAGCGCAGTTCTTTTCGATTTTATGCGCCGCGCAACTTGGCGGGCACTCCCTAGCATCGGTCACCGGCGCTTTGCCCATTGCATCGATAATCTACACCTTGACTCTGGACTATACTCCAGGGTGTAGATTCCTCGACAGGAGCTGCTCCCATGCATATTGGTGGTGTGGCAAAAAAGACTGGCCTGACCCCGGATGCCATTCGCTTCTACGAGCGAAACGCCTTGCTTCCGCGTCCCTCCCGAACCGCAGGTGGCTTTCGGCAATACGCCGATACGGACCTGGAAACTCTGCGATTCATTCGCCAAGCGCAGGGCCTGGGATTCACGCTGAAGGAAGTTCGCGAGCTTCTCGCGCTGCGCGGCAGCCGCCTGCAACCCTGTGCCCCGGTGTACCTTCGCCTGCAGAAAAAAATCCTTCAGGTCCGGCGAAAGCTCCGTGACCTCCAAACATTGCAACACGAACTGCAATCGGCTCTGCGCACCTGCAACAACGCACTCCACCGGGAAAGGGGCCGTTGCCCTCTTCTGAGCGGCGTCAAACAGCATCGTTCGGGGCGTGGCAAGTGAAAATCGAGGTTCTGTACGTATTGGACTGTCCGCATTACCCCGCAGCAATGGCGAAACTGAAAACCGTTTTGGCCGCCCAGGGCATCTCCGTTCCAATCTGCGAGGTACTTGTAGCCAACCCGCGCATGGCCGAAGCACTGAAGTTTCGCGGTTCCCCCACCATTCGCATCAACGGCCGCGATATTGCCGGCGAATCAGAGGCGCAGCACTTTGCACTCTCCTGTCGATTGTATCCGGGCGAGAAACTGCCCGGCGTCCCGCCTGCAGAAATGATTCACCGCGCGGTCCGCGAAGCAATACGTGGAGAAAAACAGTGAGGACGGGCACCGGTCTCTCAGCCTCTCTTGCGGCCATCGTGAGTTCGCTCGCTACCATGGCGTGCTGCGTACCTCTCGGCTTTGCGGCCGCCATCGGAGCCGCCGGCGCCGGCGCTTTTCTGCTGCGGTTTCGCCCGTGGTTCCTTGTGCTTTCCGTCGCGCTGATTGGCGTGGGATTCTGGCAGCAGCGCCGCGCAAGGCAGTGCGCCGTGAAGGGTCGTCTCGTCGGTCAATTCCTGCTCTGGACGGCCGTCGCCATTGTGCTCGCCATGATTCTATTCCCTCAGCAGATTGCTGGATTTGTGGCGGATCATTTCTACCGCTCATGAAATGAAGGAACGACTTCTTATCGGGATGATCCTAGCGGCTCTGCTGCTGACGGCGGGTGTCTATCTTTGGGGGCCGTCCAAGGCGCCCCCAGGACAGCCGCCGCTCTTCACCCTGTCAGCATCGAACTTCAGCGAATTCCAAAGCGCGTTTGACTCCGCGGCAGACGAGCCTCGCATCATCCTGCTGCTCTCCCCGACTTGAGCAACATGTCTGCGGGGGGCCTCCGCAGCCGAAAAGTTTCTCGCTAGCCATCCGGACTCGAAGCTCCGCGTCCTGGTCGTCTGGGAGCCGATCTTGGCCACGGATTTTACGTCGCCAAGCGGCAGCGCCCTCGGCAGAGTCGCAGACCAACGAGCCAGGCAGTTTTGGGACCCCAACCATCTAGTCGCCCAGGAGCTGAGTCGCCGAGCCACCGACAAACCACCAGAGGCAAAGCCTGCCTGCTGCGTAAGCAGAGGATTCTACTGGGATGACGTAATCCTGTACGCCCCGCATGCGCAATGGCACGACAAACCATGTCCAGCCTTTTTGAACGGCCCCGTAGTCCATGTCATCCCCGCCCTGGAAAACGCTTTGAATAACATGAAGTGAGCGCAAGTAGGTTCTTTTATGTACAAGCAACGAGGCTGGGCTCAGGTTTTTCCCGCGCTCGGCTTTTCTGAGCGCTGTGATCCACAAAAGCTAGGGGCGGCCTGGAAAGAAGGCCGGGACACGCCGAGCGTAGTCATCGAACCGCTCGCCGAACGCTTCGCGCAGAAGCCTTTCTTCAGCGCGGATGCGAATGCGGTTCCCGAGAAGGAAAACAAGAATGGCGGCGCACAGCGCCCACCAACTACTGTATGCCATGCCTGTCGCGACCATCAGCCCAAACATCCCGAGGTAGATGGGATTACGCACCACGGCGTACGGTCCTTGCGTGATCAATTCGTGCCCCTGAATAACGCGGGCCTCGTAGGTCCACTGCTTACCGAGCGTGCGCACCGCCCGCAGGCAAAACAGACAACTCGAGTACGCCAGCGCTACGGTTGCGGCGGCAAAAATCACTTCACCAAAAAGTGTAGGAGGCAGCGGCCACAACTGCGCGCGATGAAAGGACCCAACCAAAGCGAAGCCAACACCCTGCAAGGCGATCCCCCACTTCGCCGCCGCGACACGTTTGGTTTCCTGCGCCTTGGGCGGCTTTTTGCGAAATAAAAAGATGGCGGCGAAAAACAACCACGCCAAAAAGACCAGAATCAGAGTCACGACACCGACCATGTCGATCCTCATACGGTCTCCTGAAAAGAGATGCGCAGAAAAACCCAGGAAGATTGCAAGTTCCCCGCCACTCGTGGATCCAGGCAATTCCCTTGGCACCACTATACGGCTTTGTGCGGCGCCAAAAGGGGGTTATACTCGGCCCCCACGAGAGGAAAGGAGGCCCCATGGATTACGAACTGCAAAAAGCGATGCAGCGAGAACTAAATGAAAGAATCCCGCCTGCACCAAAGGGTGACCCGCAGAATGAGCTGCGGCATGTCGTCAATTCCCAACGACTGTGCGGAAAGAGTTTTGACCAGAGCGTAACCATCGCCGTAAGTTTTATGCACAAGCGCTATCCCGACTTCACTCCCCGAATTTTGCCTCCACGATAAGGATTTCAGTGCGTCACGCAATACGTGATAGCACAAAACTCACATAACTGCGCGTCTTAATCATCTGGGAGCCAATCTTGAGTTTCGAAATCTCCTCCGCAGCGCTGAGTCTAAGCCGGTTACGTAAGGGAAAAGTGGCGTACCCCCCTGGTTAATCAAGCCCAAGATAACCCTTTGGCTACATCTGACCGAGACCGGGACTTGAGTACTAGTCCCTAGCGCGCGCCCAGGCCACAGAATCCCACCTGCTTCCGACCACCGTGTCCATCGATGCCTGAGAACTGGTGCGAAAGTCGGTTGCAAAGACCAAATCAGACCAAGGAGAAAAAGGCCAATGAAAGATTCCTGGAAGAGGGGTTCAGGGTTCGTGCTAATCGCCGTGATTGCAATCGGAATGATCGCACCAGGATTGCAAGCAGGGCCGGCTGTCGCGGGTAGGTTCAAGCTGCCGTTTGATGCGCACTTGGGAAAAATGGCGCTTCCCGCAGGCGACTACACGTTTTCGCTCGACCATGCCGCTTTACAAGGATTTATCCTGTTCCGTCAGGGAGACCGGGCTGTAGGAATGGTACTTGCGCAGTCATTTGACGACCACAAAAGGCAGGGCGAGAACCCCGTCTTCGTTTGTATTCGCCACGACGGAAACGTCACGGTCCGGGCGTTGCGGTTGCCCTCGGTCGGTACGTTCTATTTTCCTCTGCCCAAGGAGTTGCAGGGGCTCATGGCGCGGCAGCCGCAGTTGATCGAAACGGTCTCAGTTGAAGTGAGGGGCGAGTAACGCCGCCTCCAGGCGATCCGCACCTAAGGCTGTCGAACTCCTCGGGGCCGGACGAAGGGCAGACCCCTGCAAAGGGCGTTTGCCCGAAAGTCCGGCCTTCTTTATTATTCGGTTTCGTTCGCCTTCACGGCCGGCCCCGCGTAGGATTTGAAACGAAGGAGCCCAGTGAATCAGCTCGCGCTCGCCAGCGCCGGTCATGAACGTATGCATTTGACTTCCTTCCCACGCACGATCCGAACAGCCCTTGCCGCTGCGTTGTGTTTCCTAGTCTCGGTATTGCCGGCCGCCCCGCGGCAACAAGCGGCCAACGGACTTACCGGCGAATCCATTAAAGCTGTGTCCGTTGCGGTAAATGTATATGCGATCGCAGAAGGCCGTCACGGCCGGCTGATTCGAGATCTGAATAAAGACGACTTCGAGCTGAGCGAAGATGCGGCTCCACAGAAAATCGAGTACTTCTCACAGGAGACGAATGCGGCGCTGAGTTTGGGGGTCGCCATCGACACAAGCGTCAGTCAGCGTCACTTGCTTGGCACGGAACAGGACGCCGCGAAACATTTTCTGCGCTCCGTTCTGCGCAACGGCGATCAAGCGTTCGTGATGAATTTCGACTTAGACGTGAAGTTGCTCCAGGATTTTACGGACGCGGCGCACCAACTGGCGCACGCTATTGATTCGGTGGAAATCAACGAAACAGGAAGAAGCATCCTCCAGGATAGTGCGACGCGCCCCACAGGAGGCACGCACCTCTATGACGCCGTCTATCTGGCTTCCAATGAATTGATGAAGGCACGCTTTGGACGCAAGGTGCTGGTGCTGGTAACCGACGGAGAGGACCAGGGGAGCCAGACCAGCTTGCAAAAATCAATCGAGGCGGCGGAGAAGGCTGACGTCATCGTCTACTCGATTGTCGTAAGCGATCCGGAGTTTTACTCATTGTTGGGCGGCACGTACCACGGAGACTCCAGTGTTCGCAAACTCGCTCGCGAAACGGGAGGCCGCACCATGCGGGTGAAATCCATCGAACAGATTGGACAGGCATTCGAGCAGATCGCGCGCGAGCTTCGCTCGCAATATCTCCTGGGCTATTCGCCCTCAAATTTTCGCCACGACGGCTCTTTTCGACGCATTCACGTAAAAGTCCGCGCGCGCAATTGCATAGTTCGGACTCGCACCGGCTACTATGACCGCAGCGACGAGCGCGCGGATACAAAGAATCTCATTCCATGAAGCCGAGCACGCATCTTTAGCTGAGAACAAACTCCCCCTAAAGATTGCGTTGGAAACTTACATCAGGCAAATCGTGTTCGAGCATTACTTCCGAGTCTCCGACCACCCGGAAGTTGGCCGGACAACTCAATACAAGCGCGTTTGTCGGTACTAACCCGACCGGCGAGCTGATAACGGTCGCGGCTCAAGGGGACTAGGCGTTGCTAGGCCACACGGTTTTTAACCGCAAGATCCGGGCTTTGAACGTGGCCTGCCTAGGCCAGTCTATATCTGTCCATGGAGTAGTAGAGGCCCTATCGCGTTTACTTCTCCCCGCAATTCAGGTGTTTCCTGTAAAGAATTTTCAAGTGTTTCCTGGATTTACGACCGCGGGCATCTGTCTTAAAAGCCGAGCCAGGGTCAACGGGGCCATCCAAAGCCACTTCACTTTCGTTGAGGTGGATCTCCAGCGGGTGTGCAAAATCGGGAGGAAACGGTGATCAAAGTTAAGGAGGTGGGCAGCGTGAAAGCTCGATTGCATTTTGGTCTAGCCTTTGCCCTCATGTGCTTGGTCGGTGCGCTGGCTCTGGTGATTGGTCACCGCTCTGTCTTGGCTATCAATGGCTTCAGCGCGAACCAGGAACTCCCGCTGCCCGCCCTTGCGCCGATTGGGCCGGCGCCAGTCTCGTTCATCGTGCGCGGCCTCGAGCCTAGCGTGCGCGTAGCTCCGGACGGCACGGTGTACGTCAGCTCGATCCGCGGCGTGCCCGGTGGCGTGGACCTGCACCGCTACTTCGCCGCGGTCGATGGCCTGCCCGGCCCGGGTGGCACCTACCCCTTCAAGTACGAAGGCCAACCGGACAACTGCGGCATCTTCAATATGTCGCAAGGCGGCTGCGCTAACAACAGTCTTGACCCCTTGGGCGTCGGTTTGGGCGGCGGCGACGTGGATATTGCCGTGAACTATCCGACCAGCGGCACGCCGAACCTTGCGCTAGTGAGCCTGACGCTCGCGCCGGGCATCACCGGGACTCATTCCGCTGACAGGGGCCACACCTTCAGCACGCCGAATCCACTTGTCGCGCTGATTCCGGGCGACGACCGCCAGTGGATCGACGGCACCGACGCGTTGACCGTCTACCTGAACTATCACGACGCGGAAACCTTTAACATCGACGTGCAGCGCTCGAACGACGGCGGACAGACTTACCTCAATGGCTTTGCCGAGGCAATTGATCCTCAAACCTTCCCCGCCGCGGGCGGAGTGCCGGCCACGAACAGCGCCAACATCGCCGGGCAGATTAAGGTGGATCGCAGCAGTTGCCCGAGCCACGGCAACCTGTACCAAATCTTCGTGGCCCCGGACAGCGTAACCGAGAACCTGACGGGTGGAGCCCTACGAAGCATTTACGTCGGCGTCTCGACAGACGTGAAGTTGGGCCTGCCTGCTTTTACCTTCACCGACACCAAGGTCTTCCCCGGCCCGGCGGGCGCGCAGAATCAGGGAGCGGGCAATCTTTTCCCCGTGCTTGCCGTGGATGACTTTGGGTTTGTCTACGCCGCGTGGTCGGTCAACTCCGACATCTTCTACTCCTTCTCGACCGATCAGGGCACGACCTGGTCGAGTCCAATTAATGTCAGCTTCCAGGTCAATGGGGGCCATGCCAACCTCTTCCCCTGGATCGCGGCCGACGCCAACGGCCATGTGGGCATCGTCTGGTTCGGCGATGATCGGGCCGGCAATTCCAATGATCGCGCCTCTCTGGAACCGGGACACCCAGCCTCGCAAGGGGCGGCCTGCAATAGCGGCACAACCTGCATGCAGGGCTGGGCGCAATGGAACGTATATTACGCCGAAAGCCTCAACGGTCACGATGCCACTCCACTTTTTGTGCGGAACGTGATCAGCGATCACGTCATCCATCGCGGCACGATCTCAACGGGCGGTCTTGGTGGTGGGGCGGACCGGAGCCTTGCCGACCTCTTCCAGATCGCCTTTGACCCGCAGCACTTCGCCAACGTTGCATTCTCCGACGACCATCTGATCAACACGGAGGTCTCGGGATCGGACAACGGCTTCGACAACCCGACCAGCCGACGGAAGATCCGCGCAAACTTCACACACCAGCTCGCAGCAACAGCAGGTTCCGTCGTCGCGAGCGGCAGTTGCGCAGGTAGCCCTCCGCCACTGCCGCCGGGGGCAGAGAAGATTACCGGCGGCGGCCAAATTGCTTCTCAAACGCCTGGTCAGACCGCCAATTTCGGGTTTGTGGCGAACAGTAATAAGCCCAATGCGTCGCTTTCTTATCATGATGATGGCGCTACCGGGGGCAGCATTGATGTCCACAGCGCGAACACCAGCGTGCCCTCGATGACGTTCTCAGGCAACTGCGCTACCTTCAAGGGCGACGCCAAGGTCAACCAGAAACCCGGCTACGCGTACACGG
>Ga0307475_10000590_pt1 | contig 21744 bp, 21 predicted proteins | sample atmos_gasesECM1C_FD_203317 | JGI IMG/M metagenome (GOLD analysis project Ga0307475, IMG submission 203317) | Hardwood forest soil microbial communities from Morgan-Monroe State Forest, Indiana, United States - atmos_gasesECM1C_515 | ecosystem: Environmental > Terrestrial > Soil > Temperate... | reverse complement strand
CGGTACCAGAAACTTGTCGAAGCCGATTTGTGGATTCCAGAGAACTTATCAACAAGTTTCTAGGCAGGGGATCCAAACCCCCTGCCTCCTCGTTGCGAACCAGGAAAAATCTGAGATAAGGCACGGTGCGGCAATCACTTAGCCTTTCGAGGGGGCTTCCAGTTGGACTACTTGGACTACCGGGCTATTTGCCTTTTCTCTTTGTCTTTTTGTTCTTCGAGTGACCCCGCACAAATTAATGAGTACTTCTAAGGCGGACGAACCATCCAGGAGCGAGCAAACGCGCCAGTTAAAAGCCGAAGGTCGTGGGTTCGATCCCCACCGCCCCTACCATAAGTCCCGTTGAATCCGTTGGCCTTACTCGCCAGGACACCCTGATTTCCTAGCGCAGAGGGAGAGTTTTGCGCCCAAGATTTCGGGAGTGAATACGTGGGACCAACAATCAATAAGACCCCCAGATCTTTTTGCACGTGTCTCCCAGATTGACTGTCCTGGGGACCAGTCAGTATCCCTGGTCTTATCTTGGTCCCCTGGCCAGTAGTTGGGCGGGAAAGCCTTCTATGTACTGTAGAGGTGAATCGTTTAGGCATGGTAGCGTTGATATTTGGGATTGCCACTGCATCAGTGGGATGCACTGGACAAGTAGGAGCAAGCTACTCGGCTCCAGCGGCCCCTTCGATTACCACGCAACCGGCCAATCAGACGGTTACGGCCGGGCAGACGGCTTCCTTCAGTGTGGCGGCGACGGGCATTGCACCGCTGAGCTATCAGTGGAACCGAAGCGGAGTAACCATTTCCGGGGCCACGTCCTCAAGTTACACCACTGCGGCTACAACCAATTCTGACAACGGTGCACAGTTTGCGGTCTTGGTGACCAACTCGGCCGGCAGTGTGACCAGCAACGCGGCCACGCTTACGGTGAATTCGGCTCCAGCGGCCCCTTCGATTACCACGCAGCCGGCGAACCAGACGGTGACAGCGGGGCAGACGGCGACATTCGCGGTGGTGGCTAGCGGGACCGCACCGCTGAGTTACCAGTGGCAGAAGAGCGGGGCGAACATCGGCGGGGCCACGACGGCGAGCTACACGACACCGGCGATGGCGACGTCAGACAGCGGATCGACGTTCGCAGTGGCGGTGAGCAACGCGGTGGGGACGGTGACCAGCGCAGCGGCGATGTTAAAGGTAAACCCGCCGCCAGCACCTGCTATTCAGCCGAATCCCACTTCCATCGGCTTTCTAAACACGGTGGTTAGCACTAGCTTGTCTCAGGCGTTAATCATCGCCAATACCGGCACGGCCGCGTTGACGATCACCCAAGTGACTACATCCGGGTCCGCCACGTTTAGCGTAAGTGGGTTCTCACTGCCCTTGAGTGTAAATGCGGGGAAACAGACCACGATTACCGTGACATTCCTACCGACGTCGGTTGTCCCTGTATCAGGCAACATCTCCATTGTGAGCAACGCGCCCACTTCACCCACTTCTGTGGGTCTAAGTGGCACGGCAATCGCCGCCACCCTCACTTTGGGCATCAGCCCGACGAGTCTGAGCTTCGGCAATGTAACAACGGGCACTTCCTCTGCCCCGCAGAACGTGACCATTACGAATACCGGCAATGCGAATGTTACGATCTCGCAGGCCAACGTGAGCGGAGCAGGCTACTCGGTAACCGGCGGGAGTACGCCAGTGACGCTCTCCCCGGCACAAAGCCTCATCCTGACTGCACAATTCAGTCCGACTTCAACCGGGCCTGGAAATGGAAACATCTCAATCGTCAGCAATTCAACTGGGTCACCTGCTTCGGTCCCTCTATCAGGAACGGGCGTCGCCCCAATACAGCATTCCGCGGTGCTGACCTTGACGGCGAGTACCTCGACAGTGTCGGGGTATAACGTGTATCGCAGCACGGTGAGCGGCACCGGATACACTAAGCTGAATTCTTCACTCGTAAGCGGCCTGACTTACACAGATTCGAGTGTGCAGAACCGTACAACCTATTTTTACGTGGCAACTGCAGTGGATTCTGGCGGTAACGAGAGCACGTATTCCAACGAAATGCAGGCGGTGATACCTTAGGAGGCCGTGACCGTGGAATTCAGATTAACGAACAAGGCAGTTCGCTCCTGGCGCCTGCTTGTTCTGACAGCTGTTTTGACCTTGTTTGGTCAACGTGCTCGCGCCGCGACGTATTATGTCGCGACCAATGGCAGTGATTCCAATCCTGGAGCTGCAAGTGCCCCTTTCCGCCACCTTTCCAAAGGTGCGTCGGCTGCCACCAATCCGGGAGACACCGTTATCGTCATGGATGGCACCTACGACAACGAAGGCCAAATTTCACCCAGTTATGTCGTGACGTTGAATTACTCCGGCGCGGCAGGCAACCCCATCACGTTCAAGGCCCAAAACCGCGGCAAGGCGGTTCTAGACAGCATGAACACGGCGACCGGTACGACGTGTGACGGAGCTTATGCCTATTTTGATCTGCACAATGCCGCGTTCATCGTCATCCAGGGTTTTGTCATTCAGCGGGGCTGCCATGAGGGCATCCACAGCAACGACAGCGCCCACGATATCACGATCCGCTGGAACGAAATCAAGAACATTGCAAACCATACTCAGACCGACCAAATCGGCCAGGATGGAATTTACCTTAACAATACGGAATACAACTTTATATTCGACGGCAATCTTTTCCACGACATAGGCCGCACGGACGGCCAGACCCTCCTGCACTTTGACCATGGGATCTATTCTCATGCCCAAAACTTGACCATAACCAACAACATCTTCTACAACATGAACCGAGGGTTCTCGATTCAGATTGCGGATGGAGCCAGCAACTGGCTAGTGGCAAACAACACGTTCGCGTTCGGAAACGCGAACGGGGAAGCTGGCCAGATCATGTTTTGGAACACCAACTCCAACATCACAGTTCGTAACAACATCTTCTATAACCCCAATAGTTCGGCCCTCACTCGATACGCCGCCACAATCTCGGGCTCCTCCTTTGACCACAATATCATCTATGGTGTCAGCGCTGTGATATCGGACCCGACCGGCTTCACGATCGGCATAAACCAGATCGGCGCGAACCCGCTGTTCGTCAATGCTTCTGCAGCGCCGTACGACTTTCATTTGCAACTGGGCAGCCCTGCAATTAACGCTGGGGTTTTCATTTCCGCTGTCCTTACCGATTTTGACGGGGTTACCCGCCCGCAAGGCCCCAGTACCGACGTGGGCGCTTATGAGTACGCGGCGGTTGTGCGTCCGGCGCCCCCGACGATTGTCTCTATAACCGTCCAATAGACGCCAGAGACGCGGTGACGCACCATTTGAAGCGTTAACTGGAATCAAGCCTCCGGGCCGTATAAGGCCGCGCGCGGCTGCTTTGTTGCGGAGCGAGGGGGAAAAATCAAATCATCGAACTCCGTTGCCTGCTCGGTGAGCAGCTTGAGCTGGATCCAAAATGCTGGGTCGTTCCGGCGCAGCAGGCGTTTGGCTTCGCCTCGATTCATACTGATCGCGTAACGACACCCTCACTGGCCAGGAGGAGATGAACATTTTCGCTCCGACATCTGCACCGCATCCACAAATGAGCGGAAAATATCGTTTCGCCGGCGGACCATCTGCTTAGCTCTTCGTCAGCTTGCAATGAAAGGCTCCGTCTATGGATGTCGTTTCTTGTCCTTTTCGGAGCCGACGGAAAAGCTGGCGGAAGTCGCGAAGGCATGTCGAAAACATGGGGCGCAAATCGTCTAAGGCGAAGAACGCGGATTCTTGTAGCCCGCGAAAGGACCGCAGCCATTCGGTTGCCATGAGTTTTCCGTCGCGCCAGTAGAAGAAGGATGACGCCAGGTCGATGTCCTCCACCATCCACTTGCGGCCTGGCAAACCCTGACCGGCCACGACTGGTTGGCCGGTCAGATGCTGGTACATCGCGCGTGCGACGTCCATTCCGTTGTCGGATACGAATAACCGGAACGTACATCCGATGCGCGGATTAACATCGAACACTTTGTACAGGCCATCGCGGGCATCATATCGATACCCTATGTCGAGGGCACCCCGATAGTGGATGGCCTTCATGAATTCCTTCGTGGTCTCAGCCACCGTCGCATTAGGTTGGCAAACACCGAGGCTTGTGACGCCAGCGTAGGGGCGGTACTGACGAATCTTCTTGCCCGCGAGACCGAACAAGCAGTCCGAATTCTCGTCGAAGTATCCGTTGAACATCCAGTTCGCGTCCTCTCCGCCCGGAATGAACTCCTGAAGCATGAGATTCGGATGCCGTGGGTCCTCCATGACGTCGTAGTGATCAAGCAGTTCCTGCTTTCCACTTACGATCACTTTTTTGCGAGACGCCTGGTTCTTCGCTTGCCGGTCTTCAATCGCTTTCAGCATGATTGGAAACCTGGCCTTCTCCGCGAAGGTAAAGGCGTCCTGCCTTGAGGCGGGAAAAAATGTATTCGGAGTCGCGACACCCACGCTTTTCGCCAAAAAATACATCTCCTTCTTGCTGTAAAGCGACTGCGCGAGGTGTAGAGACAGATGGGGAAACAGGAACCACTCCTGGAGCGCGTCGGCATTAGCCGCAAGGAAGAGGGCCGTGGCGTCAGCCGTCGGGAGGAGGATGGTGCGCGGTCCGAGCCTCCGTCCGATCGTGTTCAGGTACTCGACGGAGTCCTCTGCAGAAGCGCGATCAAGGTCCCACACGAACCTCCGTCGGCAGTACTTGGAGAAAAAGGAGGCCGTCCACGGATCGGAGTCCACGACGTAAACTGCGACCCCAAGGCGTCCGAGGCTCCTGGTTACGCCAAGGCCTCCGTGATGTGCGGATCTCAGGACCAGGACAGAGGTCGATGTGTCCATCGCGTGCTTGCTCCTGCTCAGTCGGCAGCCATGGGATCCAGCTCCCGGATCAGACGGGAGTCCGGTGTAACCATGACGACCTCGCCGTTCTGCACAATGAACGTCTCGTCGAGATCGTCTATTCTTTCCAAGATGAAGCGCAGATCCGCAAGCTGGCCTGTTCTCCTCAGATAATCGACACTCCGGCTGTGAAGGCAATCGCTCGCCTTGGCGTTTGCCCAGTGGTTCAGGACTCTGACTGTTGTCTCGTTTTCTGGAAGATAGCCCGCTTGGACAAGTTGTGCGCCGATCCAGGCGCAGCAGATCTGGTCCTCCTCGCGGAATTCTCCCCGGCTCCCGGCACCGAGGAGGGCAATTCTCTTGTAGTTTTCACTTACCAAGCGACGGCCTGTCGACGAACTGTTACGGAAGCAGGCGAGATACAATACGCCACATCCGCGCGCGTTCACAATCAACCGCGTCCCGGAGGAAGAGAGCAAAATGAGAGGGTGGGAAATATCGCTGCGCTCCGAAAGTTCGGCTGGACTGTTGTTCATGTCGAAGCCGGAAGGCTTGTCCCCATTTATCTCTCCTGCTAGCAGCGCGCCCTGGAGCAGCCGGGACAGCCGGAACGCCGCGTCGAGAGAATCCACCGGATAACACGCCCGGCCGAGCGCGGCTGCCGTGATCGCCATAGTGGTGGCCCGAATCACGTCGATGGCGACTACCACGCAACCCTCTCGGTAACGCACGGCGCTCTCCGGAAGGCTGTCGATCAGGAAAGTTTGCCGCATACTACCTCCATGCTGCCGCGGCATGCGCTGGGAATGCAGGGCGCAGGTTTGCCTTGCCGAAGGAGTCGGAATGAAGTCCGCGCCTATAAATTTCCACGCGGAGGAGCTCCTCCAACCTGACGTTACATAAATGGACCTCCCGGCCGAGGTAATCCAATATGGCGAATTGACTCGACTTGTTGGGCGCCTCGAATATCACCACCGCCAGTCCAAACACCTGGGCAAAGCGCTCCGCGAATTGGGCGTTGAAGTTACCCTGGTCGTCAAAAAGGCCCACGCCTCGGGCACTCTCTCTGGCTTCCACCACGAGTTGAACGGCCCCAGCGTCTATCCATCTCTTTCCCTGTTCAATCAGTCCATCTACGACTTTCTCCTGGAACGCGCCGCCGTGTTTCTTTCCCATCTCAAACTGGACCTCAAGCCCCCGGTCGTGCGCCATTCTAACGATATCTCTTGGGTCGGGGCGTAAATCCGTAAACCCTTCCCCGCATTCGATCCTCGTAACGCCGACGTCGGCGCACAGATCGAGATATGGCTCCAGCCGGCCTTGGGCGACCGCGATCTCGAATGGTCCCCCGCCGGTCACTGTCGGAACGCCATGCGACTTTGCCGCGGCAATCTTCCTGCGCGTCGCGCTTTCATTCGCGATCATCCAACAAGCCATCGAGATCTTCAGGATCGACATCAAGTGGGCACTCTGATCAAGATGGCCCTCGAGCGTGAGCGGATCATAGCCAGGGTCGAAAGGGCTTGTGAGGGCTGGCAGCTTGGCGACGCCGATCAGCTTTAGATAATCGGCGGTATGCAGGCTACCCGGAGCCACTCGCGTTCCCTTAATGGTTGGGATGTTCATTGGTTCACCTCCGAGAACTTGTGCACTTCGGTTGGTTCCAGCACTTGCATTGGGACACAGGGACACAAGACCGCTCGCCGAGTGAGCGACTCATCGCCGTACGAGACGCGGGTCTTCAGTTCGGTGCAGGAATTCGCTGAGATTGCGGTCTCTGGGAACGGGACTGGACGTCGGCTCCGTCAACTTTTTTCCCTGAGAGGGTTATGTAATGGGCACCGGCCGAACGAATCAGCGGAACTCTCCTGTCGGCGAGAGCCTGCAACGCATGATGCAGTTTCACTCCGAACGCTTGCGGCAGGACCCTATTCAGCAGGCAGAACGGCCCGAATCCCAACGTGGCGCCCCAAAGTTTTTCCAAGCCAAGAGCAGGAAGCAGGGCATCAAAGTCGTGAACCGAGCACGTTGTGGAGGGCGGTATTCTGTGCCGCTTCCGGAAACGCCGCAGGTAGGAGCGTCTGATTCCTACCAGCCGCGCCCAGGCAAGAGGGTGGAGCGCGTAACTCAAACGGTAGCGATTATCGACTGTTACGATCAGATAGCCACCCGGCTGGAGGACCCTGACCATTTCTCGCATCGATTCAAGTGGGGAAGACAGCCATGGGAGCACACCGATCGCCATCACCAGGTTGAACGACCTGTCCGGAAAGGGCAGGTGATGAGTGTCGCACTGATTCGTCTCGATGAATTGTCCGACCCCGGCTTCATCCGCAAGCTTTCGGGTGCGCTCCAGCATGGGAGCGGCAATGTCGGTTGCATTTACGGCATGCCCTCGTTGGGCAAGGGCAATGGAAGTGGATCCTGCGCCGCAGCCGATCTCCAGCACATTGGATCGCGGTGGGATTGGTAACCTGTCCACGACTGAAAGCACGACGGCCCGCCGCTCCTGGTAAATCACGGAAACCAGATCATCGCGCCTGTAAACCTCCTGCCAGTAGGCTGCCGTGGACTCGAAGAACTCGCGCACGCTCTCTTCTTCAGCGCGACAGTCTTTAGAACGAGCCTCAAATTTTGGCGCGGCAGTACTGATAGCTAATCTCCGCCTCTAAACTCGCCGCACTTCGTAAGACTTCCGAGCAAGTCAACGTCCACTACGGGTCTTGGGCACCGTGGAGTGAAAATAGGCGCATCGACCAACTGCTACTGGCAAGAAGCACGCTGGGCATCGCCGCCGAACCAGTACCGTATGAATCGCAGATTACCGATTTTATAAACTTCGCGGCGAGAACTCGCTAAAACCGCGCTTATCACAACAACAAACCCCTGATCTTCTAAAAATCCGTGCAACGATGTTGTTGTTGGCGTTTGGTACAAGACCTATGCGCCCGCTACCCAGTTTCGCCATGGGAAATCAGCTTGGCTCCGCCACTATAGAGTAAGGCGGGTCGTATGGATGACCGATGATAGGATCGCTGGTTGACGAGCTCGATCTTAGATCCCACACCCCGCAATAGGCGGCTCCGGTCTCAACGCATATCCATCCACATCGAAGGCACGGAGGCACGTTGCAGAACGAAATACAGGCGCTTCGACAAAGTGGAGCATATATCGCAGGGAAACAGCCAAAGTCGAAAATTGACTTCACATCGCTCTCAGGTGCCATGCCACGCTTCCGCAACTGCTCCCGAACGTCTTCGAATAGCATGCGACGGGAGGGTCCAGGGTTGTCCCCGCCGAAGCGTTCAGAAATTTCATGGGCTCCCGCACACAGACGGTGCAACCACAGGAACCGGTGAAACTACTTGGGGCATTTTGTACAAAATCCAGGAGCAGCTCGATAGCGAAGGAGGCCTGACCGGGAGAATGGTTCCGCCCAACCCACTTCACGAATTGCTTGCGTGCCGACAACGGTGGTATGCGCCCGCAGAGTTGCATGATAATTTACTTATACTTTACTGTAATTGTTATTTATATTCGCTGCGACCCTGTCTTAACGCCATACTCATGATGTCGACCTGTCGTACTCTGCTCACTGCTTGCTTAGCTTCAGCCCCCGGAAATCGATTTCGCTGCCGCAACAATGTATACACTACCCATCGTCCGCACGATTGGAACACCTGCATTGGCCCAGTTTTGAAATTGTTGGTTGATCCTTAGACCTCTCCTTTCTGAAAACAGTCTCCGCCGGAAAAATGAAAACGGGCCAAATCCGACGGTAATACCTTCCCTTATTTCAAATCCGGCAGCAGCCAGCCGGGAATTAAAGTGTCTTATGGAATATGCATACTCCCGGGGCCCGAGCTGCGGCAAGCCCAGAGCACGACGGGTCTTGCACCTCGCCTTCTTCAGCGGCGCAAGCGCAGGATTTAGAATGGGATCGACCAGCCGGTGAAGGGCCCACGTGTTATCTGAACTCACGATCAGTAATCCGCCGGGCGCGATCACTCGCGCAATCTCTTTGAGCGGCTGGTCCAATGAGTCCAGCCACTCCGTAACGCCGATCATCAGGACTAGCTGGAAACTATTGTCTGGAAAAGCTAAATTGCGGACGTCGCTTATACTCGTCATGACCCGGTGCTGCAAACCGACTCGTGTCGCTCGCTTCCTGCTGGCTTCGGTCATTGCGCTCACCCTATCGATAGCGTGCACCAAGTACCCCCGTTGCGCGAGGGCGACTGTTGACAGGCCCGGTCCGCACCCGATCTCCAATACGTGCGCGCTCTGCGGCAATGCCATTTTGTCCACGAGTGATAGCGCGACCGTCCGCCGTTGCTGGTAAATTTCGGCATATACTTCTTCTTTGCGTTGATAGATCGCAGCCCACTCGGGTGCCGTGGATTGAAAATAGGCGTCGACTAGCTTCTGCTGGCCAAGAGGAACGCGAGCCATCGTCCCCGGACCAGCGCCGCGCTCATCGTCGTGCGCCCATTTCACAAAAAGTTCACGGCTGAGAACTTGCAGACGCGGCCACTTCGTTTTGTGGCGGCTTCCCAAAGTTGGGGAATCCAAGTTTGAGTCAGGCACTGAGGGAACTCCCGTAGGTTGTGGTTCATCGCGTTAGGGCTGTGAAGAGCCGGGCCGGAGCGATCCCACAAGACCCGCGCCCCGTGAATTTGAGGACTCCGATGAGAAATCCCAGCCCATATGCCGCGTGGCACACGGCGATTACGCCGGGCACGATCAGCAAAGCCCGCGGCTCCAGCGAGCGGGCGAACGGCAGTGTTGAGGCGGCACATGCCAGCAGATAGACGGACAGCCCCGTCGCCAACGCTGCAGCGATCCCGAAGGCAACCGCGTTCACCCCGAGCAACGCTGCCAACGAGATCCCCGCCAGCGAGCCCAAGATCCAACTCACGAACACGACGGGCACAACGTGCCGCCAGCACGCCAGGGCGCGATGCTTCCGGATCACTGCCACCTTCCAGAAGCCGTACTGCAGGTATTGGCGGAACAGCGGCCCAACGGACGTCCGCGGCGCATAGGATGACTTGATTCGTGGCGACTGCCAGATTCGTCCGCCTAATCGCCGCAGACGGAAATTGAACTCATCGTCCTGATTCCGTACCAGATCCGGGTCAAACAGACCGACTCGCTCGAAAACAGTTCGAGCCCAGCACCCCAGGTACACCGTGTCAACCTCGCCCTCGTAGTTCGGTTCGTGCGCCTTTCCGCCGCCCGAGCAGAACGGAGATCGAAGCGCCGCGGCGATGGCCTTCCCGATGAGCCCTCGGCCCTCCGCAACCCACGGGCCACCCACGTTGTCGGCTCCGGATTCCTCAAGAACCCTCACACACTCGCGGATATAGTCTCTCGCGTACGTCGTGTGAGCGTCCATACGGATGATAATCTCCCCAGTGGCCGCGCTGATCCCTGCGTTTAACCCGGTGGATACGATTCGCCCGGGGTTGTCAATCATACGGAGGTGAGGAGCCTTCTTGCTGTATTGGCTGAGCAACTCACGGGTTCCGTCGTCGCTCAGGCCATCGGTGACAAGTATCTCCATCTCCCAACCGCGTTCGAGATCCTGCGCGAGCACGGAGTCCAAGAATTCGCAGATATGCCGTTTCTCGTTGCGGCAGGGAATGATGACCGATAACTTCACAGACGCCTTCTCTTTCATTGCCGTTCTACTCTTTCTGTTCAGTATGCAGTTCGTGCGGCGGCCCGGTCTGACTTCACGGAACTGACAGCACCGCATTTGAGAAGGATCTTCAACCGCGCGAACGGTATTGAATTCTCGGGATAAAGAGGGATTCTCGGCAGCAGCCAGGGGTTGGCGAAGTCCACGTGGCCTAGTTTCATCGTGACCGCCGAATCGTAAAAGCGTTGGGCCGTGGCGGCGGTCCGAGCTCCGATGCTTTGCCAGTTCCCGAAGGGATAAGCCAGATGCCGGCATGGGCGCCCCGTGTGCTCCGTCACCAAGTCCCGGCTGTGCTTCATCTCGAACACTAGTTCTTCCTCGGTAAGCGAGGACATGGCGGCGTGCGACACACCGTGGCTCTCGAATCGAATCAAGTCTTTCTTGCTAATGTCGGCAACCTCCTGCCAAGTGATCGGGCTCGGCGGCTGGATGGCCGCCCTGGTCAACCCGGTCTCACGTATCGCGATCTCGGCCAGCTCCATGGTGAGCGGAAGATAGGATTCCAAGCGCTGCGAATGCCACAAAAGTTCCATCTTCTTCGACAGTGCATCCGCTGCGTTCGAAGCAGAGAGGTCGATGACGCCGGATTTCAGCTCCACCTTCTTCCGCGGCAGGAGAGGTTTCAACCTCTTCCACCACTGGAACAGCATTCCCTCACCCGTATCGAGATACCGAGTAGGGAGGAAAAAAGTGGCGGGCCAACCCTTGGCGAGAAACAGCCGCGCCAAAGTCCTGACGTTCTCTCCGACACCGTCATCCACCGTGATCGCGAACAGGCCCGAGGTGGACTGGCGCTCCTTGCTGCGCTGCACCAGCTCCGATAAGTGAATCGCTTGAGCGGGTCGGAAGCAATCCACGAACTCGGCCAACCGCTCCGGCGGGATTTCGTGAAACGCAAGCACGAATCCGCCGGAGAACCCGGTTATAAACCGCCGAAGAAGGCCCATGGGTGACGTTTATGACGCTTACGCCGCCAGCTTCAGGTGCTCGGTGTCTTGCTCGACGCTCGCGGAATGGACACCCTGGTACTTTGGCACCAGCCGCAGATGAGCCTTCGACGTGCGCCTCCGTTGTCTTCAGAATCTCCTCGAAAGACTTTTAGGCATACTGCAGCGCTGCCGGAACAGTCCGCATGGCTGCTTCAAATTCCTTTACCAGCTCGGCGGCGACTTGGAAGATGTCGTAGGCCTCTAGCACGCGCTGCCGGCCGGAATCTCTTAGTTGCTCACTGAGCTTGGCATCCCGGAGCAGACTCTGAAGGGCATCTGCCAGAGCCGTCGGGTCCGCGGGGGGCACCAGTAATCCGGCTCCTGGAACCAGCAGCTCAGGCGTTCCCCCCGTCGCCGTCGCCACAACCGGTATGCCGTAGCTCATCGCCTCAATCAAAGCTATGGGAATACCTTCATGGACCCCGGAGCCGAGGTCAATACTGGCTAGAACCACGGCGGAAACGGGGGCTTCTGCGTAGATCTTCAGGAGATCGCCGTGCGGTACAACACCCAGGAATTTCACCGAACCGGCGAGGCCCAGAGCCTTCGTAAGCATTTCCAGCCGCGGCCTGAGTTCACCGTGTCCGGCGAGCCACAGCTCCGCATTAAGGCCCCTACGTTGAAGGATCCGCCAAGCCTCGAGCAGGAAGCGATGACCCTTGACTTCCACAAGGCGGGCTGGGCACAGCACGACCGGCCTGGGTCCGTATCGCCTCCGAACCCGGTTGGGAATGGGCACGCCCATGTGAATAACGCGGGTGTTGTTGGCGGAACCGAGTCCCAACGCCCTAGCGATCTTTAATCCGTCCCTAGAAATAAGGCGCACAAAGCTGGCGCTCGCCGCTTTCGTCGCCAGTAGGTTGTTCTCAACGATGTCCCAGCGGTGCGCCGTAAAGCTCCAGGGGATCCCTGATCGCCAGCTTGCCACCATGGTCATGGTGGCGGTGGTGCCCGCCCAGTGGCAGTGCATGTGGTCGGCTCTCCACCGCACAGCAACACGGGCAAGCCAGAGCGCCTTCGGAACGACTGCGAGATTCTTGATTGCAACCGTTAGCGACCTGCTACTGATCAGGCGTCCCACCGCTTCTGCTGTCTGACCAGGCACCGCCAGGGTTTCCGCCACGGCGGCTTTCAGCACACGAAGTGAATGGAGAGCCTCCCCCCGCGTCCATTTAACCAGTTCGTGACCGTGCACGATTCTGCCGGACGGGGATCGCGGAACGACGAGCACCTCGTGCCCTGAGCTTATCAGTTGATTTATCTCGGGGATGAGGAAAGCCTCATCGGAGCCATGCGGAAGGCAGGCCGTGACATAGATGATTTTCACCCGCGTTTCTCCGTTATTCTTGTCCTTCGTCTTAGGCCCCGGCGGCGGCCAATGCGGCCCTGTATATGCTTTCGTATCCCCGAGCCATTCGCTCCACGTTGAATGCCGCTGTGGCGCGGACGCGAGCGGCGTTCCCCATCGCCGCTCGTTTCTCGGGATCATTCAGCAAAGTTCGCATCGCGTTCGTAAACGCCGCGGAGTCGCCGGGAGGAACAAGAATGCCTTGCTGCCCGGATTCAACGAGTTCGGGAACTCCTCCAACGGCCGTAGCGACGACCGGCAAGCCCGCCGCCATCGCTTCCATCACCGCCAGCGGATTCCCTTCCCAATTCGAGGACAGTACGAATACATCCGACGCCGCGAGGCACTCTGGAACTTCGTTTCGCTTGCCGAGCAGATGGACGCAGCGCTCGAGACTGTGCTCCCTTATGTAAGCAGTCAGTTGTTCGCGGAGGCTACCTTCTCCCAACATGATGAGGTGGATTCGCGGATTGTTCAGCGCAGCGAAAGCTTGCACCAGTAACCGCGGGTTTTTCTGCGGTTCCAGACGCCCAACGCAGGTAAAGAGAGTTGCGTCGCGATCTAACCGTTCTTTTTCTCGCCAGCGGGCACGGTCTGCCAGGCTTCTACGATAGTTTTCGACGGGTATGCAATTAGGAACCATCGCCTTGCACTCCACACCGTATACCCGCTTGACACTGGCTGCGACCTCCTGCGAGCACGCCACCGGAAGCACCGCTCGACGGAATGCGAACCATTGAAGGGCACGGCCGAAAGCATCCGTCTCGTGCTCCGCCATGTTGTGCAGCGTGTGCAAAACCACTGGCATTCGACGCCCTAGCAGGATGGGAAGCGCATACCGCAGCACTGACATATGAGTGTGGAGCACGTGCGGCCTTACTTCTCTCAACACTCGATCCAGACACGAAAACATTCTCGGGTCGAAACCAGGGCGTTTGCCCAGATGCCATAGCGGAATATTGGCTCGAATTAACTTTGCTTCGATAGGGCTGTTTCTGGCAGGATACAGGCCTACTCCACCCACTTCATGCGTCTGCGATAAACCGACCATCAGGTGGCCGACAAATTGCTCGGCGCCGCCGACGCCGAACGAAGGAACTACGTGCAAGACTCGAAACCGTTCAGAAGTGGACATGGTTTACGTGTGCGGCATATCGGCCACGCCGGTCATCCCTAGGAATTGGGCTCACGCAGTGCGTGGTTGTTGAAACGGAAGTCATGAGGTTGGCCCAGCCTGAGCACCCGCAACATCTCTCCGGCGAACGCCCGCTTCACCTGCGAAGTCCCAGGTCGACAGGAACACGTGAATTGAGGCATCCGGTCAAGTGGGCTACGGCGTGAAGCGAGCCTGCCTTGTGACCTCCGAAATCGCACATCCTGCAAGAGATCCACTAAACGCTTGCACGTCCTTTCGCTTCCAATTCCACGCGGTGCGTAGGAAACAGCGAAGAGATCGAGTGGAACAGCATTGCAAAGTCTTTTCCGCCTGAGATGCATCCGCGACGAGGATCGGCGGGTCGCCAGGACGACGCGAACAAAATCGTCTCTTCACCGGGAGCCCGGTAACTTGGTCTGCCATTGAAATCACTTCCAGAATAGAGTTGCCTTTACCTGTACCTAAATGGAGCGCGATCGATTCGCTCGGCCGACCTAGAGTACTCCAACGCGTGTAGGTGTGCGTCCGCCAAGTCGTTGACGTGAATGTAGTCGCGAAAGCAAGTGCCATCCCGTGTTGGGTAATCATTGCCGTAAATGTCGAGCGCATCTCTGAGTCCCGCGGCTTCTAGAACGCAGGGAATCAAATGCGTTTCCGGTTGGTGCAATTCGCCAATTTCGCCGCTTTAAGCATAGGCGCAGCTGTAAGCTTCCAACGCATGTCCGAAGAAGAGCCCCAGCGCGGCGGTTACGTTATTATCGAAATACTTGCGTGGATTCTGCACGGATTCACCTACATAAGCGTGCGCAGCGAAATGCATGATCGCATCGATGCCATCGATAGCTGCGAGTAACCTCGATCGGTCGGAGATATCCCCAACAACAATGTCGAACTCTTGGGCCAGAAGGCAGTGACCCGTCGACAAGTTGTCATAGATACGTACGTAATGACCCCGCCGCGCAAGATGTCGTCCAGCGTGGCTGCCAACATATCCTACGCCGCCCGTGACGAGAATTCGCATCAAGTTCCGATTCTTATCGAGAGAAATTTCTTCGCTCCGACGTCATTGACGTAGTGTCGCCTGGCTAAACGATGCGTGGTTGACGCGGTACGCCACCACCGGCTCATCCTCTCTCCGGCGGGTGTAGGCGTGCGCTGGCGCCAGACCGAACAGCAGCCACGTCGGCTTGCGATATTCCCAGGTCAGCGCCGATGCCCCAACCGTCCACGTCAGCAAGAGCGTGAACCAGAGGCACCGCTGGAGATATGGCATCCGTAGGGCACTATAGAGAACGCTCGCGAGTAACGCGAACAGCAGCAAGGCGCCAATAACCCCCAGTTCGACCAATACCGAAAGGAAGGTGTTGTGCGCGACATACGGCACGTCCACCACCCTTAGGATGGTGGGCCCGTACGCCCCCGCCCCGACGCCTAGCAAGGCATGGTCGCGAAACGCTTCCAGCCCGGCCGCCCAGATCACGGTCCGATGCGTCAGCGTGCCCTCGGACACCTCCGATCCAAACGTCAAGATCCGGATCCACGAGGATTGCGGTACTAAATACAACCCGCAGGCGATCAGAACAGAGCACGCAACCAGCGAGACGACCCGCTGCCACCGCGGCAGCGCGAACACGGTCAGTGGGTACATCGTAAGGCCGGCGCTCGCCGCTACCAGGCCGCTGCGCGACCCCGTTAACAGAACGGCTGTGACGCCAGCCGCGAGTTGTAGCCAGCAGAGCAGCGACACGAGAAATCCCTTCCGCGAAACCAGCAGATAGAAAACCATGGGTATGCTTAACGCGACCACCAATCCAAGGTCGTCCTCGTTAAGATACGCGAAGGTGTAGCGATGCGTTTCCCACACAACCCCTCCATGGGCTGCCGCCAGCTGGGCCGATGTGCGTCCGATCATGAAGTTGTGGATGGTGCCGACAGAAACAAACAATGCGCCAAAGACATAGGCCCGAATCAGTCCCAGAATTCGGTCTTCGGTAATCGCCAACTCCCAGATCAGCCAAACCATCGTCAGCAGTTGTAAGTACGTCCCCACGCGAGTGACGGTCGAATCCCAGTCCACGGTCCAGAAAATGCTGAGCACGGACCACCCGACCAGACTCACCATCCAGTAGTGCAGTGGAGATAAGATTCGGCATCGCCAGGTTACGGCCATCCGCAGCGCCATGACTGCGACGGCCAGCAAGCCGATCCAACTACCAAGTACCAATCCGCCCAGCCGCGGCACGAACTCGCCCCACGGGAGATCGAACATGAAGGCGCAGAGAACGACGTATGCGATCCGGTCCAACGCGCTCCCGATCCCCGCAGAAGAGCATGAGGCCAGGCTTAGAGGCTGTGCTGTCATGGGCACGTGCGCTGTCATGTCGTTTCGGCTTTCGTACTCCGGAGTGCCGGGCTGGCTTGGCCGTGTAACGCCAAAAACAATCCAGCACTGCGTTGCAGGTGCCGGTCGATTTTCAAAAGCATCGCACCAGTGCCCATCAGCTGCACAAGCGCGGAGGCCAGGGCCGCATCGGCCGCACCGCTCAGGCCATGCCTCGGGATCGACCACACTGAGGTTGCCGTCGCCGCTATGGCTGCCGCCAGCAGCACAGGAATCTGCGGGCGCAGGCTCCTCGCTGCTGTAATGACATATCCCAGGCCGGACCCGATGAACATGATCGTTCCGGCGATCATCAAACGGACCAGAATGTCAGGCCGTTCGCCGTACTCCGGGCGGAAAAGATGGGTGAGGATACCGCCCCCAAACAACACCGCCGCCAATATGGCTACACCTCCCAGGCTGCCTCCGAGCGCCGCGGCCAGCACCACATAGCCGCGGTATTTCGCGCGATCGCGCGCTTCACAGGCGCGGGCGACAGGCAAAAAGATGGATTGACCGAACGCGGATACCACTAGATTGCCGGCGCTAAGCAGAGAGGCGATAGCTGAAAAAATCCCCAGCTCGGCGCTCCCGGCATGGACCTCGACAAAGTACCGCGGGATGCTCGAGTTCAACGAGATGAGCATGGAGATGACTCCCAAAGGAAGGGCCATTCGCAGCAGGGTCAGCATTTCGCCCGAGTTCCATTCGAGCCGGGCCGTGAACCCGCTGCTCTCCACTTTTGCAAAATCGAGGCGAGAATCCCAGAAGAGCAGAACCAAGAGACGTCCGAGCGCCAGGCCAATAACGGCCCAGACGATGTTACGCGTTAGATACATGGCCCCGCACAGAGCCGCCAGCGACAGGGGACCTTTCAGCAGGAGCGACCCTGCAATCCGGTCCATTCGTTCATGCTTCTGCATGAGTCCGTAGTAGGTCTCGCTGACGAATTCCAGCGCCTGAGCGAAGCCAACCAGGACCACGGTTACTCCCAGGCGCCACTTCATCTGCATGCAAGCAACAGCGCCCGCGACCAGGAGCAGCGCTGCGCCGAGCGAGACCAGGCGGAACGTCAGATATTGGCCGAAGGTGAATCGGTCTCTTAGCTCGGATGCTAGCAGCGCCCGGAGTTGGAGGCTCGCAAACAGAACAATCGGAGCGGATACGGCCATGCCAAGGGCATATTCGCCAACTTGCTCCGTGTTACCAAGTTTTGCCAAGGCAATGACGATGCCCCATTGGCACACGGAGTACAGCAGGTTCCCGGAAAGAACCCAGGTGAAGTCGGTTCCCAGGCGTTTAACAGAAAAAAATCCTGTCATGAGACCGGTTAGGCCGTTCCTGGGTGCTCTGCCGGCTGCGGATGGTGACGATTGTAGTATCGGCCGTACGCGCGAGTTTGGTTCTGGTCCATTTTCCAATCGTTGAGAATCGTCCCCAGGATCGGAATCTGGTCCTGCACCAGTTTCAAGTGCGCTTTTTTCAGTTCTTCTCGACTCTTGGTGTTTGCGCGGACAACCAGGACCAGGCCGTCCGATATTCGCCCAAGCACCCGCGCGTCCGCGTACAACATCATGGGTGGGGTATCGATCAGGATCAGATCAAACTCTTGTCGGAAGCGCTGAAACAGAACGCACAGATCCGATGAATAAAGAAAGCTAACCGTGGCCGCGTCGACTGGGCCGCTCGGCAGCACCCAAAGATTCGGAATGCCCGTGCGCTGGGTCAGAGTCTTTAAAGGCGTCTCGTAGATATGGGCGAGGTCGCCGCGTTGCAGCAAGTCTGCAAGCCCCCACCGGTTGGGAATGTTGAGAAGTCCATGCACCCTCGGCCGACGAAGGTCGGCGTCGATCAGCAGAACGCGCTGCTTACTCTCCGCTGCCGCGATTCCGAGATTCGTCACTGTGGTCGTCTTTCCCTCGAGCACGTCAATGCTTGTAACCACCACAACGTGGCCACCCAGTTGTTTCGCCCCGGAACCGCCGTTGAAGGCTGAACAGAACAGGATCGAAGTCAGGGCCGCGCGAAATGACTCCGCCAGCAGCGAAGTGTCAGGACTCCGAGTCACGACAGCGCGTTCGTGGCATTTTACGTCGAGCAGTTTGCGTCCCGGATCTTCGAGCGCCCAAGCGTCTCTGGCAGACGGAATAACGCCAAGTTCGGGGACATCCGGCAAATTCGATTCTCCAGGCCGCCTCACTTTGCTGGACCCTTCGCGGACCAGGACGAACCCGATTCCTCCCAGAGCGCCTATCGCGAAGCCGATTGCCATGTTGAGCGGTGAATTCGGGCTGTAAGGGACAGAGGGAACGCTCGCCGAGTCAATGAGCCTGATGTTCGTAGTCCGCAAAGCGGACGCGGCACCCGCCTCCTTCACCTTCTGGAGCATGGACTCGTACAATCGCTGGGTCGCTTCGATCTCGCCCTTCTTGACCTCGTAGCGTCTCTCCTGGTCCATCTGCTGCTCCACCGTCTTCAACTGGCGGTCGTAAGCTGCTGAGAGAAGGTGCTCGAGTCCTTCAGCGGCCTTGTACTCTGTGCGCAGTCTGCTGATAGTCGCTTCTCGCTCAATTTCGATGGATCTTTCGGTTTCCGCAATCTGCGCCTTTACCTTCTCCACTCTGTAGTTCGTCGGGGTGTAGAGCGTCTCCAACTGAGCCAGCTCGCTGCGCCGGTTCTGCAAATCGGTCTCGTACTGCCGCAAAGGACCCGTCGCGACTGCGTCGGACATGATGGCGCCAGAGTTGGCCAGTGCAGCCTCGTAGCGAGCCTGTTTCGCGGCACGATCAGCCTCGGCCTTCGCGAGAGCGTCCTGCACCTGCCTCATGCGATCCTCTGCCAGAGTGCCCTGCTTGCCCGGAAAGACCAACCCGCCGGACCGCGCGAAATCCTCCAGCTGCCGGGTGGAATTCTCGAGAGTAGTCTTCAGGTCCGCCACTTGCTGGTTCAACCAGTCGGTCGTGTCTCGCGCCAATTGCCACCCGGCCTCCCGATTCAGGCTGATGAATTCGGACACCGCGGAATTAGCGCCGCGGGTGGCCAGGTGAGGGTCCGGCGCGTCGTAGAACAGCTCGATCACTTGCGATTGGAGCGAGGTTCGCACGGAAAGAGCTTTTTGGACGTTCTTGACTCTCCGCTGCTCGGGCGTCATTCGCGGGGGTTCTAAGAAGCGGAGGTGATTCCTGAGGTAAGCCAGCGCTCTCGCCACTCCCTGCGGTCGGTCGTCGGCCGGGTCCCCGAGTTTGTCTGCTACGCGTTTGGCGAGCGTTTCGCTCTCTAGGAGTTTCACCTCGTTCTGGACGTAGTTTTCAGGAGTCGAGTTGGGGAGAAAAGAAATCGGAGAGACTTCGCGCCTGAATTGGTCGTTACTAAAGCCCTCGATTTGCAAAGACGCCCGCGCCCGATAGATGGGCGTCATGAGGTGGCTGATGACCAGCCCGATCAGCAGACCCGCGATCGCGGTTTTCGCAATTAGCATCCTTCTTTGCCACAGTGAAGCCGTCAGCTCATTGAGTGCCAACGAATCCGTGGAAAGCGGGACGCTCTGCCGAATCGTGTAGTTGGCTACTACCGCCGGGACATACGACCCTTGTCCTGAACGCTCTACCTCCATACTGTTCCCCATGTCGTTATACGACATATAGTTACTTCCTTTCCGATACGATCAGCTCACTGGCGATGCTCAGCGTCGGAGGAGTCCGTGTGGCTGTGCGCGGTTTGAAACGTCACAACCTCGGGCTTTCGTCTCTCACTTGATCTTGACCGGCTCGCGCAAATCTTCGCCCAGCTTCTCTGGACCGAGCGTCCAACAGCTCGAATCAGCAGACGCACGCAGATTGTCAAGAACGGGATCGGATCGTTCCGGCTGAACCATGCGATTTCTCTTCTTCCCTCAAGCGACCGCCACCATCCCCCGACCGCCAATCCGCCACGGCGCTTAAACTGAGACAAGTGCACAGATCATAAGGCTCTGCGATGAACGTACGGCCTTCACGCGCTTGGATCAGAGAGACTTGAAGCGCATCCTTCAGATTTCAGGAACATCCCCTTTGGCATCTGACACTGCCAGCGATACATTGGCCTTCCGAAAATACGGAAATCTATGCCCGCCGATCGCAGGTGGGCGGCAAGTGAGACTCCATACGGTCCTGCTCCAATGATGGCGACGGTATGACGCGACATTAAATCACTCCTCCCACCGATCTAAGGATGGCGCCATATGGCGATCCCGATGGCAGTCTGAATGGTCGCTTCCACGGCCCTCGCCGCGACCTTCTTAGCGCCGTTGGACGGGACCACCAGGATGTCGTTCGGTCGCATGGCAATGTCCTCAGCCTTGCCGGCCATCACCTTTTTCAGGTCCACGGGAATCTCTTTCAGTTGCGTATCGCCGGGAACAAAGCGGACGACCTTTGCGTGTTGTGGTGCCGGAGTCGGTCCGAATCCCTCGGCGCTGGAAAGGGCCTGAAGGACGGAAATGGTGGCATTGCCCTTGAGAGCGACTTCACCGGGCTTTCGGACTTCGCCGATGACGTAGACTGCTTCCGCTACAGGAACGGTGACCACGTCATGCGGCAAGATCAGGATGTTTTCTGTCGGGTTCGTGCCGGCCAGCATTTCTTTTACTGGCACTTCCGCCACGCTGAATTGCCCGCTTGCGTCAGTTTTTGCCGTGCGTAAGGGAACTGGGCCGTTTTGGATCTCGCGGCTGATTGTAATTCGAGGGCCGGCATCCTGTCTTAGTCCGTCCGCCATGGAGATGACTTCCATCAGTGTCTTCCGCCCTCGTAATTGATGAACACCTGGATGATTTACCGCGCCCATGACAGAAACAGGCTGACTGCCGAAATCGACGATTTCTACCGAAACCTGAGGCTTCTGAACCTCCTTCGAGAACCGCTTCGTCAATTCAGCTCTAAGCTGTTCTAACGTTAGGCCTCCGGCATGAACCTCGCCGATCAGCGGCAGATCGATGGCACCGGCTGGATCGATCCGGAGAGGCTTGTCCGAGATTTCTTCCACGCCGAGTACCCAAACCCTCACTTGGTCGTCCGGCCCAAGCACGTACTGCGACTGTTCTTCGCGCTGGGCTGGGGCGGGGGAAGCTGGAATCGGTTGGCCCGTCGCCAAGAAGCATGCTGTCAGCAAGATGAGACCGAAATGCTCTGTTTTCGCGATACCGTTCACCTCAATGTCGCTGGGGACTGTAGCCGTAAGATATCTTCTTGTTCGGCACGGTTCTAATTCGGTGCGGCGCCCTGATGTTCCTTAGATCTGCGTCTGTGAGTGGCGTTG
>Ga0307475_10000589_pt1 | contig 21758 bp, 23 predicted proteins | sample atmos_gasesECM1C_FD_203317 | JGI IMG/M metagenome (GOLD analysis project Ga0307475, IMG submission 203317) | Hardwood forest soil microbial communities from Morgan-Monroe State Forest, Indiana, United States - atmos_gasesECM1C_515 | ecosystem: Environmental > Terrestrial > Soil > Temperate... | reverse complement strand
CGTTAACGGTTCCGTCGATCAGGCCTTCGTCCACCGTGTGCCACAGCACGTTCGTCGAGATCCACAGCAGCGGCCGCACGATCACAGCGGCATAAATTTCATCCACGTAGTATTTGTGGAGCACGAGCGTGTAGAGACCGTACATGCTTTGCGCAAGCTTCTTAGGCAGATCGGGCCTGCGGATGTAGAACCACCACGCCAGAAGGATGCCGAGCAAGCCAACGATCACCGGCGGTCCGGTGAGGGCGTGGACAAGATCCGTCGCCGGGCTGCCCGCTCTTTCCTCACCCGCTGGTCGCGCAGATGCTTCTTCCTGGCCGGCACTTGCCTGCACCTGGTAGGAAGCAAACACTGGACGCAGGAACGCTTCGAAATGATCGGTGCCGCCAACGAGCTTGGGCGCGGCGAACCAGCCGCCGAAAATCGAGAGGAAGGCGAGAATGATCAGGGGAATCGTCATGTTGCGCGGCGATTCGTGGACGTGCACCTTGTGCTCGTCGAATCGCTGCTCATCGAAAAACGTGAGGAAGATCAGCCGAAACATGTAGAACGAAGTGAGTCCGGCGGCGACAAGTCCGAGCAACCACAGCGGCGCATTCGCATGCTGTGCCGCTTCCAGGATTTCGTCCTTGCTGAAGAATCCAGCAAAGCCTGGCACGCCGGAAATCGCAAACGTCGCGATAAACATCGTCCAGAACGTCACCGGAATAGCTTTGCGCAGGCCGCCCATCTTGCGCATGTCCTGCTCGCCGCCCATCGCGTGAATCACGCTCCCCGCGCAAAGGAAGAGGAGGCCTTTGAAGAACGCGTGGGTCATCAAGTGGAAAATGCCTGCCGTGTATGCGCCCACGCCGCATGCAAGGAACATGTAGCCGAGCTGCGACACGGTGGAATAGGCAAGAACTTTCTTGATGTCGGTTTGTACGAGGCCGATCGTGGCCGAGTAGAACGCTGTCGCCGCGCCAACAATGGCGACGATCAGCATCGCGATCGGCGCACGCGAGAAAAGCGGGTGCATCCGCGCAACCATGTAAACGCCCGCGGTGACCATCGTGGCCGCGTGAATCAGCGCGCTGACAGGTGTGGGACCTTCCATCGCATCGGGCAGCCAAACATAAAGAGGGAGCTGCGCCGATTTTCCGACTGCTCCGGTGAAGAGCAGAATGCAAATCGTGGTCAGCACGCCGGCTTGCGTCATCGTCTCGGACGGCATGCTGGCGGCCTGCGAGAAAATCGTGCCGAAATCGACGGAGTGGAATGTCCAGAAGAGCAGCAAAATGCCGATGGTGAATCCAAAATCGCCGATGCGCGTGGTGATGAACGCTTTTTTACCTGCGCTTATCGCAGACTGCTTCAGGAACCAGAAGCCAATCAGCAGATAGCTGCACAAACCCACGCCTTCCCAGCCGACGAACATCACGACGATATTTGCGGCGAGCACGAGCGTGAGCATGAAGAACATGAAGAGGTTGAGATAGCTGAAGAAACGGTAGTAGCCGCCTTCGTGCGCCATGTAGCCGGTGGAGTAGATATGAATCAGCGTGCCGACAAAGGTGACGGTGAGCAGCATCACGATGGTGAGCTGGTCCACTTGCAGCGCGAAATTGACTTTGAATACCCCGGCGGTCATCCACGGGAAATAAGTCCTTACCCATGGAACTTGGTTTGCCGGGAGTTGGAGAAATTCGCGAACCGTCTCCACGACGGCGAGAAAAGCGAGCGAGACAGAGCCGATCGCGACGGAATTCACCGCCGACTTCGGCCAGTTCTTTCCGAGAAGGCCGTTGATGGCTGCGCCGGCCAGCGGCAGCGCGAGAATGATCCAGAGATGGTCGAGCATCGGCATCAGAATTTGAGCAGGTCCACGTTTTCAACGTTCAACGACCGGCGATTGTGCGCGATGGTAATGACGATCGCGAGACCCACAGCCGCTTCCGCCGCGGCTATGACGATCACAAAGAACACGAATATCAGCCCGTCGAGCTGGTCATGCGCGCGCGCGAACGCTACAAAAGCGAGATTCACGGCGTTGAGCATCAGTTCAATCGACATAAAAATCGTGATGATATTGCGCTTGAAAACAAACGCGACGACGCCGAGCCCGAAAAGAATGGCGCTCAAGACAAGGTAATAGGAAATGGGGACGACGTTCATTCGGTCCCCTTCTTGGCAAGCACGAGCGCGCCGAGAATCGCGATGAGAATCAGGATGGAAGTGGCCTCGAACGGGAACAGATACTTTTGAAACAGCATCGTGGAGAGAGCGCGGGTGGAAACAGCGGCCTGGTTCGGCGCTCCCACGCCATTGGCAACCGTTGCACCGATGGCCGAATGCGCCATCCAGTGCGTCAGCCCGAAGAGAAGGAAAATTGCCAGCGGCAGTCCGGCATATTTCGCCATGTGGCTAAAGTTCGTGCGCTCTTCGACACCGGCATTCAGCAGCATGATGACAAAAACGAACAGCACCATGACCGCTCCGGCGTACACAATCACCTGCACCGCGGAAATAAATTCCGCGCCGAGCAGCAGGTACAGCGCGGCAAGCGCCACCATCACCAGAACCAGCGACAGCGCGCTGTGGATCGGCTCGCGCGCGAGAATCAGCATGATCGCGCCACCGACGGCCACCAACGCGAAAACGAAAAACAAGATGAACGGGATGCTCATGGATGCCTCACCACGATCCACAGCGCCGTCGCCACGAGGTTGAGCAGCGACACCGGCAGCAGCAGCTTCCAGCCGAAGGACATCAGCTGGTCATAGCGCATGCGAGGCAGCGTCGAGCGGGTCCAGACGTAAAAGAAAATAACGAAAAACACTTTGCCGAGAAACCAGAACGGTCCCAGAATCACCGGCGCCACACCGGGCAGAAGGCAGAGCAAGCCGATGCCGCCTGCTAGCAAGGTGACGACGGCAAGCTGAATGCGGCCGATGCCGCGCATGTTGCGCACCGTATCGTAGGCGAGGTAGAGGGCCGCGAGAAGCAAGCCCACGCCGGGAAGATATTGTTGCCAGGTCCAACTGTCGGGAAGGGGAGAGAGCCATCCGCCGAAGAATAGAATCGTGGCGAGGCAGGAAACGGTGATCATATTCCCGTATTCGGCCATGAAGAACATGGCGAACTTGAAGCTCGAATACTCGGTGTGAAATCCGCCGACGAGTTCCGTTTCTCCTTCGGGGAGATCAAAGGGCGCGCGGTTCGTCTCTGCAATCGCGGATATGAAGTAACACACGAAGCCGACGATCTGCGGAAAAACGTTCCACCGGGGAATAAACGGCAGATACTGGAAGTAGCCTTGCTGATGCTCGATGATTTCGTTGAAGTTGAATGAGCCCGCAAGGAGAAGAACGCCGACGACGGAAAGCGTGAGCGAAACTTCATAACTGATCATCTGCGCGGAGCTGCGCAAGCCGCCCAACAACGAGTACTTGCTGTTGGACGACCATCCGGCGAGGGCCACGCCGTAGACGCCAATCGAAGTGATCGCGAAGAGGAATAGCAAACCAACGTCGACATTGGCAACGACGAGCTGCGTGGGCTGCCCGAAGATGTACACCGTCGCGGGGCCGAAGGGAATCAGGGCCAGCGTAGTCATCGCCAGGGAAAGCGCCAGAAAGGGCGAGAGGATGTAGAGCACCTTGTCGGCCGCCGGCAGCGTCAAATCCTCTTTGAATAGAAATTTCACGCCGTCGGCCAGCGGCTGCAGCAAGCCGTGCGCGCCCACGTAGTACGGACCCCAGCGCGATTGGATGTGCGCGATGACCTTACGCTCAAACCACGAGAGGTAGGCAAGCGCCGTCATCAACACGAACAAAAGGACGACGATCTTGACTAGCGATACCACCAGGATTGGATGTTGGGCGACGAACTCCACGGAGTATCTTTGGCCTCGTTGGTGGATTTGAGTTTGGAACAGTAACGCCCCAGGGTACCGCTCGAAAACAGGAAATCGTTGGACGAGAAAACGACGCCGGCCGGCGTTTCGTAGGACGGCTCGACGGTTTGACATGTTGCGGTGGAAAGTTCGGCGCCGCCGGCGAGCAGGCCCGCGACCGGAAGATCGTAGCCGTGCACGTTCTGGCGGATTTCATCGAACGCGGCTTCGGGCGTGCGCAAACGAATCGGCGAGCCAACGCCGAGCATGCTGAGTTGATGCGAGAGAATGCGAATCAGATCGAAATCGCTGCGCGGTCCTTGGGGATCGATGGAGCGATGCGTCATCTGGACTTCACCGGCGGTATTGGTGAGCGTACCGTCTTTTTCGTATGTGGAAGCGGCTGGCAGCACGACGTCGGCGCGCTGAGCGGTTTCCGTGAGGAACATATCCTGGACGACTAGAAGTTCGAGGCCGGCGAGACGATCGGGCTGCTTCACCTCGAATGTCTTCAGTGGATTTGCGCCGACGACGTAGAGAGCCTTCAGTTTTCCCGCGGCGGCGGCTTCCATCATTTCGCGAGCGGTGATGCCTGGCGCTGATGAAATTTCGCTGCCCCAGAGCTTGCTGAAGCGGGCGCGTTCGGCCGCGTCGGCAAGCGGCGCGTAACCGGGAAGGCGATCGGGAAGGATGCCCATGTCCGCAGCGCCGCGCGAGTTTGCATAGTCGCCGAGCGTCATGAAACGCGTGTGGCCCGGGAGTTTTGAGCCGAAGCTGACGAGATCGCGAAGCGCGGAGCCACTGATGTCGGCGCCAAAAATAATCACCACATCGGATTCTTTTTCGATGCCGGCTTTCAGTGCCGAAAGAGCGGTGCGTATGTTTTCGTCGAAATCGCCCTGGCCTGTGGAGAGCCAGCGGACAACTTCGCGTTCTGTACCTCGCGGGACTTCGGCGAGGTAGGAAGCCTTGCGGTGAATCTTGCTCGGCCGGCCGTTGATGACATAAAGACGCGCTTTGTGGTGACGAATCGCGGTGCGGATTTGCCAAGCTACGAGCGGGTTCTGTTGCGTAACGTCATTTGCGACTACGAGCGTAGCGTTCGAAGCATAAACGTCCGCCATTGTGGCGAGCGAATCTTTGGCGCGCGGGCCGAGAGCGGCGGCGAGGCCGGTGTAGTCGGCGGTGCGGTGATGGTCAATATTGTTGGTGCCGAGCGTGGCGCGGGCGAAGCGGTTAAGCAGATAGTTTTCTTCGTTGGTGGTGTGATTGGAGCCGATCACGCCGATGGCCGCGGGGCCGTGCATGTCGCGAACTTGTTTGAAGCGGCGCGAAACTTCTTCGAGCGCGTCTTCCCAACTGGCGGGTTCGAGTTTACCGTTGCGGCGAATGAGCGGCTGGCGGACGCGTTCCGGATTGTGCGTGAAATCGAAGCCGAAGCGCCCCTTGCCGCAGAGAAACTCGCCATTGATTCCGGAATGGTCGCGATTGTTGGCGCGGAGGATTTCGTTGTTGCGAACGCTCAGCGTGGTTTTGCATCCGTTCGAGCAGTGCGTGCAGGGCTCGGGGACGTAGGTCATTTCCCACGGGCGTGTCTGGTAGCGGTAGGTTCCGCTGGTGAGCGCTCCGACCGGGCAGATATCGATGCACATGCCGCATTCTTCGCAGGCTAGAGCGCCTTTTTCATTGGGCAGAATAACGGAATGCACGCCGCGGGCGCCGACGCCGAGAGCTTTCACGTCCATGCCTTCATCGCAGATGCGGACGCAGCGGAAGCAGAGAATGCAGCGCGGCGCGTCATAAAAGACGAGCGGCGACCATTGTTCTTCCGGGTAGTGGAGCTTTTCTTCGGTGAAGCGGCTGTGATCGAGGCCGTAGCGGAAGGTCATGTCCTGCAGTTCGCATTCGCCGCCCTTGTCGCAGACGGGGCAATCGAGCGGATGATTGGAGAGGAGAAACTCGATCATGTCCTTGCGCGCTTTGTGAACTTGAGCGGTGTCGGTCTTCACGACCATGCCTTCGACGGCGACGAGAGTGCAGGCGGTTTGAAGCTTGGGCGCTTTTTCTACTTCCACGAGGCACATGCGACATGCGGCTTGGAGAGCAAGGCCGGGGTAATAGCAGAAAGAGGGAACTTCGATGCCCTGGTGCATGGCTGCTTCGATCACGAGGGTGCCCGCAGCGGTGGTCACCTTTTGATCGTTGATGGTGAACGTAATCTGTTTCTGTTCGGGCATCTTGCTAGCGAACCTCGGCAATCACGTCAGCGGGCTTGTAGGGGCAATCGCCGCGCAGGTGTTCTTCGAATTCATTGCGCCATTTTTTCACGATGCTGATTGTGGGCATGGCGGCTGCGTCGCCGAGCGGGCAGAAAGTGCGGCCCAGCATGTTCTTGGAAAGCTCGTCGATTAAAGGAATATCTGAAGCGCGGCCGCCGCCATCGTGGAAACGGTCGAGCAATTGGCGAAGCCAGGCAGTGCCTTCGCGGCAGGGGATGCACCAACCGCAGGACTCGTGCGCGTAGAAATGCATGATGCGGCGGGCGAAGTCGACCATGCAGGTGTCTTCGTCGAGGACTACTGTGCCACCTGAACCGAGCATCGAGCCGGCTTTTGCTACCGAATCAAAATCCATCGCGATATCAATTTCATCGCCCGTGAGAAGCGGACATGAGCTGCCGCCCGGAACGACGGCTTTGATTTTCTTTCCGCTGGGCACGCCGCCGGCAACCTCTTCGATCATGCGCTTCATGTTGAAGCCCATCGGCAGTTCGTAAATTCCCGGGCGATTCACGTGGCCGGAAACTGCGTAGAGGCGCGTGCCGCCATTTTTCGGGGTGCCGAGACCGGCATACCATTCGCCGCCGCGCAAGATCACGGCGGGGACGGAGCTGAGCGTCTCGACGTTGTTGATGACGGTGGGGCAGCCATAGAGGCCGACGACGGCGGGGAATGGCGGGCGGATGCGCGGGTAGCCTCGTTTGCCTTCGAGCGATTCCATGAGCGCCGATTCTTCGCCGCATTCGTAGGCGCCAGCACCTGTGTGCGCTGCGAGATCGAAATTAAATCCGCTGCCGACGATATCTTTGCCGAGGTAACCCTTCGCGTAGGCCTCGGCGATGGCGGCTTCGACGATGTCGATCACGTAGCGATATTCGCCGCGAATGTAGATGTAACCTCGCTCGGCGCCCACGGCTCGTCCGGCGATTACCATGCCTTCGATCAGCTGATGCGGATCCATTTCCATCAGCGGACGGTCTTTACTTGTGCCGGGCTCGCTTTCGTCGCCATTGGCGATGATGTATTTCGGTTTGCCGCCCGTTTCTTTGGGGACGAAACTCCACTTCATGCCGGCAGGGAAGCCTGCGCCGCCGCGTCCGCGCAGATTCGATTTCTTCACTTCGTCGACGATCTGGTCGGGCGTCATCTGCTTCAGGGCTTTTTCGAGTGCTTGATAACCGTCGTGCTGGAGGTAGACGTCGATTTTATTGGAATTGGGAATTCCGAAACGGCGGCTAATCACTACAACCTCGGCGGGGTGCCGCTCGTGAATCGCGCCAGAAATTACCGAAACCGGTTTCGGGCGCTTGCCTTGTTCGAGTTGCTCGAAGATCGTGTCGATTTTCGACGGGTCGAGATTTTCGTGATAGTCGTAATTTATCTGAATCGCTGGTGCGCCTGTGCAGGCGCCGATACATTCGACTTCTTCGAGGGAGAAAGTTCCGTTGGGCGAGACCTCCTTGTTGCCAATTCCCAGGCGCTTCTGAACATGCTGGAAAAGTTCGTTGCCGCCGCGCAGCATGCAGGAAATATTCGTGCAGACCTGAATGTGGTAACGGCCTTCGGGCTTGCGGCGGAGCATCGAGTAATACGCGAGCGTTTCGGTGACTTCGATTAAATTGATGCCGACGCGCTTGGCGATTTCTTCGAGCATATCGTCGCTCAAGAATCCAAACTGATCCTGGGCATACAACATCATGGGAATCAGCGCAGAGCGCTTGACGGGATAGCGCCCGAGTAGTTCTGTAAATTTCGCATCGAGTGACGGCGGCAATTGCATGATTCGTTTAGAGCTGGGCGGATGAGCCTAGCGGTCGACTTCCCCCAGGACGATGTCGGTGGTTCCGATGCAGGCCACCACATCGGCAATCAGGCGGCCTTCGCAGAGTCTTGGCAACGTTTGTAAGTTGATGAACGATGGCGCGCGAACTTTCACGCGGTACGGATGCGCGGAGCCGTCGCTGGCGACGAAAAATCCCAGCTCGCCGCGAGGCGATTCAATCGCCTGATAGACTTCGCCCGGCGGCGGAGCGAAACCTTCCGTGTAAATTTTGAAATGATAGATGAGCCCTTCGATCGAAGATTTCATCTCTTCGCGCGACGGGGCAATAATTCCGGGAGCGGTGGCCTTAATGGGCCCTTCCGCGGGGACCTTCTCCATGGCCTGGCGGACGATTTTGATGCTCTCGCGAATTTCGGCTACGCGGACCTGATAGCGCGCGAAGCAGTCGCCTGCGGTTTGCGTTTGAATGTCGAAGTCAAACTCTTCATAGCTCGAGTAGGGAAAAGCCTTGCGGATGTCGTAAGGCACGCCGCTGCCGCGCAGCATGGGGCCCGAAGCGCCCATGGCGATGGCATCTTCGGCGCTGATGATTCCCACGCCCTTCGTGCGACCGAGCCAAATTCGGTTATTGGTGAGCAGGCCTTCGTATTCGTCAATGTGCGCGGGAAGGGAATCGATCACGCGGCGGATGTGATCGAGCCAGTTCGGTGGAGGCTCGAGGGCGATGCCGCCGATGCGGAAATAGCTGGTCATCATCCGCTGGCCCGAGACGTGTTCGAAAATCTTCATGATCTCTTCGCGCTCGCGGAAGGTGTAGAGGAAGACGGACATCGCGCCGAGATCGATTGCGTGGGTGCCCAGCCAGACGAGGTGCGAAGCGATGCGCGTCATTTCAGTGAGCAGGACGCGAATGTATTGCGCGCGCTTCGGTATTTCGATTCCGAGGATCTTTTCTACCGCCAGGCAATAGCAGAGATTGTTCGAAAGCGGTGCAAGGTAATCGATGCGGTCGGTCATCGTGATGGCTTGCGAATAGGTTTTCGCTTCCATGTTTTTCTCGATGCCGGTATGGAGATAGCCGATCACGGGCCGGGCTTTCAGCACGATTTCACCGTCGAGCTCGAGAACCACGCGGAGCACGCCGTGGGTGGACGGGTGCTGCGGTCCCATATTGAGGACCATCGTGTTCGCTGAGCCGGCTACGGTTTCGATCGTTGTTGGCATTAGCGATAGCTCTTATCTAAAACCCTCGACCGGATAGTCCTTCCGCTGGGGATGGCCTTCCCAATCGTCGGGCATGAGAATGCGCGAAAGCTCGGGGTGACCTTCGAAACGGATGCCCATTAAGTCGTAATTCTCGCGTTCGTGCCAGTTCGCGGTGGGCCAGATTTCGGTGACGGAATGCACCGACGGATCGCTTCCGCCCAGCCGAACCTTCAGGCGCAGGCGCTCGTTGCGATCGAGCGACAGCAGATGGTAGTTCACCTCGAAGCGGGGCTCGAGAGGAAAGCGGTCCACCGTGGTGATGTCCGAAAGAAAGGAAAAATGAAGCGAAGGTTCGGAGGCCAGATAAGCGGCAGCGCGCATAAGGTGTTCGCGGGGTACCACGACCGTCGTTTCGCCCCGAAATTCGATCACCTCGGTGACGGCTTGCGCGTCCCAGGCCTTCAGTTGATGGACTACGAGCGTTTTGTCAGCGTCCTTTGATTCCACGGTTGGATCCCGATGGGCGTCAACGATTCCAGTCGAGCGCGCCCTTCTTCCAGAGGAAGATGTATCCTGCGAGCAGGATTATAATGTAGACAAGCATCTCGACAAAGCCGAAGAGCTTCAGATCGTGGTACACCAAAGCCCACGGATACAAAAAGATAGCCTCGATGTCGAACAGGATAAAAAGCAGCGCAACCATATAGAACTGCACGGAGATGGGTTCGCGAGCGTCGCCCGTTGGGCGAATCCCGCACTCATATGGCTGGTCTTTTTCCCGCGTACGCTTGTGTTTTCCGACGATTGCGGACACCACAATCAACGCGCCGGACAATCCGGCGGCGAGTATAAACATCAGCAACAACGAGCCATAGTTGTCGAGGTAATTGCTGTTCATGTTGGTCGCACTGGTATAATAACGACCCGAGAGCGCACGGTCAAATGAACTCCCAGTTCTTCAATTCGCCGCGTTTTCAAGCGCGCGCTGTGTGTCCGGAGCCGGCTTTCGCATGAGCTCTGGATTCAATACCGACGTGCAAATCGGCGGACAGGTGTTTCACGTTCAAACGGAGGATCGCGGCCCAGCGCACCCAGTGATTGATACTGTGGTGTACCAAAATGGGCGTGTGCTACATCGGCGCTCTTCGAATTATCGGCATTTTGTTGAATCTGACGAATTCAATCACGAGGGGTTGCGGGATCGGGTGGAGGAGCAGCACCGTTCTGTGATTGAGGACCTGCGCTCAGGAGTGCTCGAGCCGCAGGTTGCCGCAGCTGCAACTCAGGATGGGCGGCCCAGCGGGATTCAGATGCAGCTTATGAACCCGGGGTCGTGGCTTACAGGTGGACACATATTTCTGGACGTTGAGCTTGTGCGGCGGGCGGATCGTGGGCCGCAGGCTGGAGTTGAGGTGGAGGCGTTCATTGACGGCGCGATCGAGAAGCGTCGGTATTCAGAAATGACGGACAGCCTGGGACGCGCGCGGTTGCGGTTTTCGCTGCCGCCGCTGGGGAAGGGCGACCTGACGCTAGTGATTCGCGCGGCAACGCCCGGCGGGAATGACGAGCTGCGGTTTGCGATGCGCTCGCGGACGAAGAACTCTTCAGGCCAGCCAGCGAATGAGAAACCCGCGAATTAGGCTTCGGATTCTGCTGCAATGAAAATTACGATCAACGGCGAGCTTCGTGAAATTCCTGACGGTCTCAGTGTTGAGGCGCTATTGCAGCATTTGGAAATGACTGCCGAGCGGGTGGCTATCGAGCGTAATCTCGATATTCTGCCGCGCGCGAAGTGGCAGGAGACCGCGGTTCAGCCTGAAGATCGCTTCGAGATCGTTCACCTTGTCGGCGGCGGTTAGCGGCGTCGCTTCCGCGCTTCCAAGGCGACATTTCACACTCTGCTTTCCACCTATGCTGCCAACGCCTTTTCCAGCGCGTCGAAGCAGCCGTCCCAGCCCTTCTGGTGGCTGTCGCGAACTTTGGCTGTGGCGAAATTCTCGTGCGTGAAGATCATTTCCGTCGAGTTGCCGCGGTCGATCAGCTGGACAGTTACCAGCGATTCGGTGTCCTCCATGTCTTCGGACTTCTTTTTAGGCGGAGGGATTCGCTCCCAGGCCCAGGTGAATACAAGCTTTTCGGGTGGCTTCACCTCGCGAAACGTTCCGTATCCGCGATAGATGAAACCTTCTTTTGGGACGGGAATTTCGATTACATAGCGGCCGCCAGGACGCACATCGAGTTCGGTATATTTCGGATTGTGCTCGGGAACGTCCTTGCACATCCACTTCTCTAATTCTTCGCGCTTGGTCCACGCCGCAAAGACTTTTTCACGCGGCGCCTTGAAGGTGCGACGGATTTCGAGACGGGTTTCCGACGAGGTACCTGGGGTTGCCATTTTGCGTTCTCCTCTTTTTGTGAGCCTTCGAGATATTGAGCCAACGAATCGAATTGCCTTTCCCAGAATTGCCGGTATTTTTCAATCCATTCGGCCGCGCTTTTCATCGGCGCGGGGGCGAGACGGCAGCGATGGACGCGGCCATCTTTTCGCCGCTCGACAAGCCTGGCGTGCTCGAGCACGCGCAGGTGTTTCGACACGGCAGGAAGGGACATTTCATACGGAGCGGCGAGATCGCTGATGGACGCTTCGCCTTGAGCCAGACGAGCGAGGATGCCGCGACGGGTGGCGTCGGAAAGCGCGGCGAAAGTATTATCCAGAGCGGATGATTGATAGTAAACCATATGGTTTACTATTGTGCCGGGGCAGATTTTTGTCAAGCCAAAATCGCTGGAATTAGAGAGAGGCGAGCAAGTGGCCTAATTTGTCTTTCTTGGTGCGAAGGTAGGCGCGGGAATGTTTGCTGGTTCGCGGACGGCAGGGAACTCGTTTGACGATGCGAATGCCCGATCGCTCGAGCTGCGTCACTTTGTCGGGATTGTTCGACAGCAAACGAACATCGCGCAAGCCGAGCGCCTTCAGGGCTTCGGCAGCAAACGCGTAATCGCGCGCATCATCCGCAAATCCGAGGCGGCGATTCGCTTCCACGGTGTCGAGCCCGGCATCCTGCAGTTCGTAGGCCTTCAGCTTATTGATCAACCCGATTCCGCGCCCTTCCTGCGGCAGGTAGAGCAGCACTCCTGATGGCGCGGCTGCAATCTTTCGCAGCGAAAACTCGAGTTGCGCACGGCAATCGCAACGCTCGGAGGTGAACACGTCGCCGGTGAGGCACTGCGAATGCAGACGCACGAGCGGCGCTTTTCCATTGCGCCACCGAGTAGATTGCAAAGCTCCGTGCTGAATCGCGATTGCTTCTTCGCCTTTCCTCGAACCCTCGATGCCCAAAATTCGAAATCGGCCGAATCTGGTCGGCAGATCCGCCTTGGCGACAACGCGCGCTTTTCCCGATCGTTTTCCGGATTGTTTTTTGGGCTTCATCGCAAACGGCAATTATAGCAGGCTTGGCAAAAGGGCCGGCCTGCACGCATCGAATCGAACCTTTCGTCCCGCATCTCTTTACTTCGCCACCGGGTTTGGCTAACGTAATCGCAGAACCCCGTTCGCGGCGAACAAACGAAATGGAAGCACTGAGTGGCGGCCGAGACCTTCTCTTTATTCTGATTCTGAAGGTGTGTTGGGCGGCAGCTCTCGCGGCGCTGCTCGTGCGATTCCGGTCCTTTCGGCGGCTGGTCTTCACTGAAAATCGCGATTCCGACCAGAAAGTAATGCTGCTCTTGTTTCTGACGCCTCCCCTTGCCATCGGAGTCTTGCTTCGTCTCGTCGGCTACCGATTCTTCGATCTGACGCTCGAGGGCTCATTTCTTATGGGCCTTATCGGCGGACGAATCGTCGGTCTTCTCGGCGGCTCACTGATCAGCCTCCCGGCATTTGGTAACCACGAATGGCTTTCGAGCCCAATGGCTGCGAGCGTGGGCCTGCTTGCCGGAATGATTCGCGAAGTGATGCCGGAAAAAGAAGACATCTGGCATTTCGGGCCGTTTCTTTTCTTGAGCATCCCGGAATGGTTGTGGAAGCTCATGCGATTTGGAAAAAGAAATTGGGCGATGCTCCCGTTGTTTGCCTGTGCCGGGCTCGAGGTTGCGCAGGTTGAGCTTGCCTCCGTGGTTCCTGAGAACTGGCTCTTCGCGTTCCACCCGAGCAATTGGGGTTACATGCTGCTGATCGTGTTGTCCTCGGTGATGAGCGTCGCGATGGCGATCAAGATCTGGAACAACACGCGCATCGAGATGAATCTCGAGCAGAATCAGCAACTGCTTTTGAAGGCGCGCATGGACGCGCTTTCGAGCCAGATCAATCCGCACTTCCTTTTCAACACGCTGAATACCGTATCGTCGCTGATTCGCTTTGACCCGGATATGGCGCGCGGCGTGGTGTTAAAGCTTTCCAACATTCTGCGGCGCCTGCTGCGCAAGCACGAAACGTTCGTGCCATTGCGCGAGGAGCTCGAGTTTATCGACGATTATCTCGACATCGAAGTGATCCGCTTCGGTCGCGACAAGTTGCAAATCTTCAAGGAAATTGAGCCTGAAGCGCTCGATTCTTTTGTTCCCAGCATGCTGCTGCAGCCTATGATCGAAAATTCCCTGAAGCACGGACTCGATCCGCGCCTCGAAGGCGGCCAGATCCATATTCGCACCCGGCGCAATGACGGCCGGCTCTATATTGAAATCGAGGACAACGGCGTCGGCATTTCGCCCGAGCGGCTTGCTGAGGTGTATGGCGGCGGCATCGGCATCAGCAACGTGCATGAGCGCATGCGTTTGTTGTATGGCGATCAGTTCAAGATGGATATTCGCAGCGAAGAAGGCCAGGGGACACAAATTCACATCGAGATTCCCGAGTTGGTGACTACGGAACACGTCTTGGGCTAATCGATTGGTACCTCCTGGTGCCAATTGATTGATTTGATGTCGGGCTCGATCCACCTCGCTTTAGCCTCGGGCGAGGCGATTCGTTCGCGCGAGTAGAATTCGTAGACTAGATTCTTGTCGCTACAGCGCTCGACCACTGAATTAACCAGCGGCACCAGACCCTCCTGCCGCTCCCGCAGCCCAGCCACGAGTTTCTCGACTCTCTTGAGCCAGAATTCTGTGATCGTCACGTGGTAGCCGTTCTTGCCGTGGTGCGCGATAAATCGCCGCAGGCCCGCGCGCATCTTTTGCCGCGCCGCTACGGGTTCCATTATCGCGAAGCACCACGCAGCCACCGTCAGGTGCCGGGCGTGAACGAATTCTTCAGGCGTATACGAGCAGCTTTCGAAGCGGTGGACCACATCCTCGATTTCTTCGTCCGTGCGATAGTGCAGCGCGTCGGACATTTTGCCTCCCAAATAAAAAACGCCCGGGCGCATGGCACCCGGGCGTTCGATTTGGCTCTCCCATTATTGTATGAGCTTCCTGGCGCGCCGTCCACCGCGAATCCAAAAGCTGCCAATGGCGGAGCATCGATTTTCTCGCTTGCCGGCATCGTAACAGCGTAGAATGCGCTGCATCTGCCGGGTCCGTCATTCAGCCGGTCGGCGAAAATTCCGGGGTTATTCATCGAATGAACGACGACACAGAAAAAAGTAGTGCGTCTTCGGCTATCGTGCTCGCCATCATCGTGATTGGCGTTGCGATTTATTGCGCTGCATATGGCCTGCAGACGCTGGCCTGGTACGAGGGGCATCACTGGGTGAAAGAAAATCCGTGGCTCGCGGACGTCCCGCAGCCGCTAGCAGCCGCGCCGCCTTCTGTCGGCAAAGGAAATCTGGTTAAGGCTTTTAACTACGAATTCACTGCGCCGTGGACGGGCAAAACTACGCAGAGTCCTTCGCTGACGGGCGTCGTGATTCGTTTCGATTCCGGCCAGGCAATTTTCTTCTACGATCCCGAAACGCTGCTCGATTCGCTTCGCCAGATGAAATCGGCGAGCCCGTTGCAGTATCAGAAATTTGTGAGTTTATTCGTCGATCACCCGATTGAATCGAACCATGGTTTGTATGAGGCGGTATATGGCGTCGCGCCGTCGCAGTTGTCGCCGATCATGATGAGCCGTGACGCGCTGCGGATGAACGAGCTCCTCATTTGGAAGCTCGGGTTCGGGATCGATCTGCGGGGCGGCCTATCGTCGTTTACGTGGGGGCCGAATCGAGGCTTCCAGTTTGGCGATCCTGCCAAAGGGCCGGTCGCTCTGCGCGTTTTCAGCGATCGCGACCAGCAATTCCGTTTCATCTTCGTCGTGTCGCCGAATGCGAGCGGTAAGATCACGCAGAACGACATCGCCGGCATCATCGCATCGTTCAAACCGGTTCCAATCCTCGAGCGGTAGAGACCGCAAAAGCAGAATAATCTAGGCGCGCGCGGCCGCGCCAGATGCGTTCAGCACCTTCTGGTAGTAAGCCTCGTATTGGGGAATTACGTCGTTCGAGCAGTATTTTCGCCGGGCATTGATTCGGGCTTGCTGGCCCATGGCGCGTCCGCGATCGGGCATGGTCAAAATCTGGAGCGCGTACTTGGCTCCGGCTGTCACGTCGCGCGGCTCAATCAGATAGCCATCAACGCCATTCGTCACGACTTCGGGTATTCCTCCCACGTCTGACGCGATTACGGGAACTTCGCATGCCATCGCCTCGAGCGCGGCCAGACCGAACGATTCCGAATCGCTGGGGAGGAGAAAAAGGTCGGCCATTCCGAGCTTTTCCTGGACCACATCCTGCTTGCCGAGGAAAAAGACGTCCCTCGTGAGCCGCTTCTTTCGGACGATGAATTCTGCCGCGCCGCGATCTGGGCCGTCACCCATCAACACGAGCTTTGCCGGGATTTTCTCGCGCACGAGCGCGAATATTTCCACCACGTCCGTTACTCGTTTCACCGGGCGGAAGTTCGAGAGGTGCATCAGGATTGGTTCGCCATTTGGTGCCCATCGGGCTCGCGCGGCTGCATCGTCACAGCGCTTGTAGAGGTCGCAGTTCACGAAGTTCGGAACTACTTCGATGGGCCGCTTGATCTCGAAGTCCTTCACGGTCAGATCGCGCAGGTAATTCGAAATCGCGGTAACGCCGTCGCTCTGCTCGATCGAGAATTTCGTAATCGGCAGATAACTGCGGTCGTGCCCGACGAGTGTGATATCGGTTCCATGCAGGGTTGTAATGAATGGTAGCTTGCGCGGAGCCGCCATCATCCTGGCGAGTAGCGCGCTCACCGAATGCGGAATCGCGTAATGAACGTGCAGCAAATCGAGCGAAGCGGATTCAGCGACTTCGTACATTTTCGTGGAAAGCGCCAGGGTGTATGGCGGGTGATCGAAGAGCGGATATGACGTGACTTCAACTTCATGAAAATAAATATTCTCATGCAGCGCGTTCAGGCGGATCGGCATCGCGTAACTGATAAAGTGAATTTCGTGGCCGCGCGCGGCGAGTTCGATTCCGAGTTCGGTGGCCACTACACCCGAGCCGCCGTACGTTGGATAACATGTGATCCCGATTTTCATGGGCCCTCGATGATAGACGCCGCTTTTGAACCCGGCAACCGGCTGTTTAACCAGATGCCTGCTATCAAATTGAATTGAGTGCGCTCGCTTGCGCCAGCACGATGCCGAATGCTAGCCTTCCTGCTCCTGATTAGACGAGCGAGGCGTTCTGACGGTGCAGCGACTTTCGGGGAAGGTAGCCTTTATTACCGGCGGCGGGACCGGCATCGGCCGAGCCTGCGCCCTCCTTTTCGCCCGGGAAGGAGCGGCCATGGCGATTGCAGGACGCAGAAAAGGCCCGCTGGAAGCGGCGGTTCGAGAGATTGAATCCGCCGGAGGCAAGGCAGTGGCGCTCACCTGCGATGTGGTGGATCGCAAATCGGTGGAATCTGCGCTGGCGTCTACGGTGAAACATTTTGGCGCCTTGCACATTGTCGTCAATAACGCAGGCGCTGTTGTCGTGGCGGCGGCTGACGGAACGTCGGACGAAGATTGGGACAACGTCGTCGCAACGAACCTGACTGGCACATTTAAGGTTTCTCGCGCGGCTTTACCGCATCTTCGCGCAGCGGGTGGCGGCGCGATCGTGAATATCGCGTCTATTCTCGGCATTGTCGCCAGAACGCAGCGCGCTGCTTACTGCGCGGCGAAAGCCGGCGTCACGGGCCTTACGAAAGCGATGGCGCTTGATCACGCGCATGAGAAGATTCGCGTGAACTGCGTCTGCCCTTCGATTGTCGAAACTGAGTTGGGGCTTAAGTCAATTCGAGAGGCGCCTGATCCCGAGGCAGAGCGAAAACGGCGCACCGAGGGAATTCCGCTGGGCCGGCTGGGTCTCCCGGAGGATGTAGCGCAGATGGTGCTGTATCTCGCGTCGGATGAATCAGCCTGGGTCACGGGCGCGGCGTTGCCGCTCGATGGAGGTTTGACGGCCTACTGATATGAAACCATCAGCCAAAGCGATTGAAATGGCAACGAACGAAATGCGCGCACGCTTGAGCCAGACCAATACCGCGACTCAGTTTGGATTCGTGCTCGCGGATGCGGGACATGGCCGCGTGAAGATGAGCATGCGGGTGGATGAGCGGCACCTTCAGGTTCACGGAGTGGTGCATGGCGGGATTCTTGCCGCGCTGGCGGATACGGCGGGCGGGCTCGCCACATACATGGCATGTCCGCGGGGGACGCGCGTTGCGACAATCGAGATGAAAATCAATTATCTCGAAGCCGTCGAAGGCGGAACAGTGATAGCCGAGGCGGAAGTTGTGCGGCTGGGACGCCACATCTCAGTGGTTGACTGCGACGTACGCGACGAAAATGGCCGCCTGGTCGGAAAGGCGTTGATGACATTTTTCGTGGGGCCGTTTCAAGCCAATCGAAAGCCGAGGCACGCGAAAGCACGCAAGCGCTGACCGCGCACACTGTGCAGTCCGATGAAAACCCGTAGCTGCGATATCCCGCTGTTCGTCTATTGGTTGGCTATTGGTGGTTCATCTATTCGCCGTGCCCGTTCTGGCCGTTCGATCCGCCGTGCGCTGCCTCTTCTCCGTCCTTAAACAAGTACTTGATGCTGTGCTTATAGACGAGAAGGTTCGGGCTGCCGTTACGAGTAAGTTTGATGCAATCCCGGTCGTACCATTCGACGGTGCCATGGAGCACTTCGCCGTCGGTTAGAACCACGGCGACCGGTGAGTGAGACTGCATCTGTTTGACGTAATAGAAGTTTTCCGCGTGCGTCTGCTCCGGCGGGGCTGGTTTCTTACGCGGTTGTGGTTGCTGGGGCGCGGCCGGAACCGGTCGCGGCGCGAATTGCTGTTCCTTCACGTCTGTCAACGTAGGACGGAAAAGCTTGCGGTTCACCATAAAGCTCCTTCTGGGTATGTGCTACCTGTTATGACTATGCGAGCGCTCAATCGGTTGCAAATAAAGTTGGCAAACCCTAAAAATTTAAATTGGCGGAAATGATGTTAGCGTGCGGTAAGCGAAGCGACGTAAGCGTCGAGACCTAACTGCCTGCCGACGTTCCGCTTGAGACGACTTTCGAGGCTGTCGAGGCCTTCGGTAGCCCGCACGACCCAGTCCAGATTGATCCTTTTACTAAGGGTCTCCAATTCCGGTTGCAAATCCGGATTTCTAGGGAGACTGCTCTCGGGGCCTTGCGAATATTCGAGTAGGTCGGTAAGCAAACTATAGAACAGGGCCAGAATATTTTCAAACGATTCCTTCTCCTGCTTGGCGAGCTGCGCTGTAGTCGCGAAGATTTCGCTGTAGTTTCCGGCATTCACTGCTTCGGAAAGCAGGCTCAACGCGCTTCTGCGAAGGCGCGCTGATTCCTGGAGATCGAGTTCCAGCGCGATTCCTGGACTGCCATCCGAGAGCTGGGCGGCCAGCTTGCGTTCGGCCGGTTTTGCGGTGGTGCGCGCTTTCAGGAAGGATTGAATCGTCTCAGCGGGCACCGGCGCGAAATGGAATTGCAGGCATCGAGAGCGAATTGTCTGGAGAAGGGAATCGGGAGACGGAGCGAGGAGGATAAGAGTCGCGCTCTCGGGCGGTTCTTCGAGGATTTTTAGAAACACATCCGCATCCGTCCAGCGCATCGTATCAGCGCCGTCGAGAATGAAAACGCGCCGGCGTCCCTGCGGCTTGAAGTAGGCGGCGCGTTGCACGGCGCGCAACTGGCCGATGCGGATCATCGGACGCGCGACGGGAGTGAGTCGGCGGACGGGATCGGGAACGATCAGCCAGACATCTGGATTCGGCTCGATAATCAGCGGCATGCGTTCCACCGCTGCGGCGTCGGCACTTTCTCCGCGTTCCGCGAGGCCGGCTTGAATCAGGGGCGCAGGATCAGCGAGAGCTGCCATGCGGCGGCATGGATCGCATTCACCGCAGAAGTCGTCCTTCAGGCGTTCGCAGTTTGCTGCTTGCGCGAACATTCGGGCGAGCGTGTATTTGCCGATTCCTCGCGGCCCCGTGAAGAGCAGGGCACTCGGAACTCGTTCGCGCTTCAGCATTCCGCGCAGGGCGCTGACGATTCGTTCGTTGCCGAGAAAGTTGTTAAATCCCATCTACGGTCTCACCAAGTAAGATGCGCTCATCGCGTCGTTCCTTGCGGCCTCAGGAAGCGAGTTTCGATCGCGCCGAGAATTTCGGCGTGGATTGCGTCAGGGGAGCGAAGAGCGCCTGCTTTTGCATCGAAGCACTCGACTTTCACCCAGTTGGGCTGTTCCGCAAGCTGATCGTAAACTTCCGCCGCGGCCTCAAGGTGAGCGATGTCCGATTCAAGAATATCGCGCCGAAGCTTCGTGTAGTCGCGCGCGCCTTTCTGGCCTACCAGGCGATGCGCCTCCGCTACCGGAACGCGCAGGTAAATCACAAGATCTTCCGCAGGCAGCGAGTAGATCTCGTATTCAAGCTTCTTGAGCCATTGAATGAAGTCGCCGCGATCCTCGCGTTGAACGCGAGCGCCCTGGTGCGCGAGATTTGAGCCGATGTAGCGGTCGGCGAGCACCGTGCGCCCGGCAGCGAGTTCGGATTCAATCCTGGGTTTTGCTTCGTAGCGGTCGCTGGCGTAGAGCAACGCGGAGAAGTGAGCGTCCACTGCGTCGAGCGGGCCGAAATCGCCATTCAGGAAGCGGGCAACGAGCTTGCCAAAAAATCCTTCATAGCGCGGGAAACTGATCTGGCTGAGCGGGACGTTGCGCTCGGAAAAGGAGCGAGCGAGCATGTCGAGCTGCGTCCTTTTTCCGGAGCCGTCAATTCCTTCGAGGACGATGAGTTTTCCGCGCGTTGACATCGAGTGAAGGAGAGTTTAGCAGATTCCCAGGATGCCCTTTTGCCGTAGATTAAGTCTAGCCCCGACGCTTTGTTTTCAATAGCTTACAAAAATTTCTAATCGCGGAACCGTCTATTAGAATTGCCGCGCTCTGAGAAGTTCGGGAAGTCCTCAAGCACCGCAGATAGTGGAAGCTCTCCTATATCGAAGCCGGCGAGCAGATCGGCAGGATCGCCGTCACCGTGTAGAGTCCAACAGCAAGATCCATTCCGATCCCGCTATTCGAATTGCTTCTTGACCCACACGTAGGCGGCTGTGGTCACGCTCGTCATGAAGAATAGAATCACTCCGTCCATGAACGAATGATAGCTGACCGCGCTCATGCCGCTGCCGGGAAATATTACAGAAGGGACGTTTAACGCGGAAAGGATGCGTGTGATAAGAGCCAGCGCCGCGCTCAGCAAACACAATCCGTAGCTCAGACGCATGATGTGTTTTTCCATCCGTAGTCTCCTCGTTGCAGAGTAGGCGAGCCGGTCACATACTTCGCTTGCGCGAGGGTATAACCGAAGCGAAGCAGCAGTCAAACAGGGATATTCAATGCGCCAGGCCGCGCTCCAATCCGGGGAAGAGCCTCGCGCTAGTGTTTTTCTTCCTCTTCCGCTTCGCCCGGTAACAGGATGCGGCTCGTGACACGGAAGCGTTTGTAATCCTTGTAGCGGACCGTCATCCGAATGCGGATATCGCCCGTGCTGAAATGCAAAACGTCGTCGGCGTGCGTGTAGGTAGGAAACCAGTAGTGGCCTTCGATATTTTCGCGATATGTTTCGAAGCGCGGAAAGAAATTCTCGTTGTCGCGTTTCTGAATATCGGGAACGGCTTTGCCGTAGGTCTTTACAATTTCCAGATCCTTGTCGTCCACCCAGATGCGTCCCTGAAAATAGCGCTGATTTTTTTCGATTTTCTTCGGCTTCACTTCGAAGACGTAAGTGGTGAGCTCGTCCACCCGCTGGCGGCCCACGTAGGCGATGTCGTACTTGGGTAGTTCATTGGTGGTGAGAACGAAGGGCTGCACGTTTTGTAAGTCGGCGAAGTCTTGTTCCGAGAGTGAGATCCGCTGCAGGGTGGAGGGAGGAGCGTAGGTGACCTTGTCGTAGCGCTTTCCAGACGTGCTGAACACGATGTCGCTGGTCATCCGGTATTCGCCGTCGGGTTGGCCGGCCGAGTCGATTGTTTGTACGATGAAACTCTGCGTGTAGGTGTAATTGTCGCGTTCGCGCTTGAACTCCGCTTCGCGTTCGGCGAAGTGCTGGACGATCTGTTCGACAGGAACGGAAGGCGGCTCGGTTGACATGGTGGAGGAGGATTGGTCG
>Ga0307475_10000587_pt1 | contig 21766 bp, 18 predicted proteins | sample atmos_gasesECM1C_FD_203317 | JGI IMG/M metagenome (GOLD analysis project Ga0307475, IMG submission 203317) | Hardwood forest soil microbial communities from Morgan-Monroe State Forest, Indiana, United States - atmos_gasesECM1C_515 | ecosystem: Environmental > Terrestrial > Soil > Temperate... | reverse complement strand
TGATGGACGTGATTCTCACGCTGGTCACGAACACGGCCCTCGGCGATGGGGTGGCGCCCGATATGCGGCTGATGCGCCCGGATTTTCCCTATTTCGGCGAGCCGCACCCTACGGCGGCGAGTTCCGCAAAGCAGTGAGGGCGAAGGAGTGAGCGCACGGACGACACAGCGGCGATCTGCGATTGGATGGATTTGCTCGCCGGCAGCGAGGAGCGAATCTCCGTCGTCTCCGGCAAGCGCGCTGCCCTGTCAACCGTGATCATCAGGCCAAATGGACTGAGTGCCTGATTAACGCTGCCGGCATCTCGGACAAATCTCCTCAAAACCTGATGCGGGCTTGCCAACCTCAGTATTGAATGATAAAGGACGCTATCGCCAACTTCGCGCTCGATAGCGGTTTCCCGAACTTTTTCAGCCACAACCGCCTCCAAATATCCATAAGCGCGGAAGCACCGCGCGAATGAGCCGCGTCGACACGGAATTCGATCGCCTTAAGAAGGGGCTTGGGACTGTTGATGTGAACGTCCTTTATCATCCATGATCGACAGGGCTTCGGCAGGATTGGCTCTCCTTGAAATCAGGCACACAATCGGCGCACGGCAATGTGACGGCGAGCGGACTTGTCGCGGCGCAAACGAATGGTCGGCTGATCGGCCGTCAGTCCGCCCGACTCGCTATTGGGGCTTTCCGGCACGATGGGAAACGGCGGGAGTATCTTGATTACTTCACGTCGTGAGCTGTCTGGGTGATACTACTGATACTGATTCTTCGCGTTTTTCGTGATGCTGAGAGTACCCGGGAGTGCTCGGGAGTACACGAAACGTCGATTGCGAATCTGCTTGAAACACGCATGAATACAGGCTAATATCGTCGAAGTCTAGATATCGCCGCAATTTACGAAAAGAGGGCGAAGAGAATCCCACTCTCTCCGCCACATTTTTCAACAACTTGCAAGCGCTGCAATCACTACTCAAACGAACTGGCCACTGGGACATCTCCCGTGGCTGTGGGGCGTCCCGCGCAGAGCTTGTAAATGCGCCGACCCACGGGATGGCGGACTTCCGATTGGAACCCCGTGTCAACGCGTCACTTACCCGAATCTCAGTCCAAAGAGTCCGCCCATCTCAGTCGCACCAGTCAGCTTTACAGGGAGCACGTGGTCCGAAACATTAAAGTCGGGAGGACCTTCAATCTGCTTGTCAGAATTAAGAGTCACGATATATTGGAAAGATCGTTCATCTGTTAGTGTGACACATACCAGTCGTGGGAAGTCCTTTTCTCGCCAAGACGCCGTCCGATGGCCGGTTTCAAGAGTTGAAATTCAGGCCGTCAAGATTTGTGATTCGTGGTTCTTCTTAACCTAGCCATCTGGCGAGTGGCAGCCCGGCTGTTTGGGAGTAGAATGACCGCGAGTTGCTCAGGAACTCACTGCAAGCATTCGTGGACACGGTGAGGAGTCCGGGTCGTTTCCATCCACTTGAGCTGCTCCCAGACCACAAGATGCACCAACCGGAAGGAGGGGCTATGTGGGGTCGATGGCACGGTTCAAGGTCGAGAGTCAGATCCTCAAAACGCGGCGGTGGCGCCAAGATCAGCAACGGTTCTTCCGACGGCTGCTGGAACTTCGCCGCAACGCTGTGTGTTCTCGGTTGCCTTGCTTCTACCCTTGTATTGTCAACTGGATGTGGAAACAAGAAGGTTTCGGCAGCGGCTGCTCCTCCGCCAAACGTCCAGGTTGCTCAGGTCACGCAACGAGACGTCCCGGTCTACGCCGAATGGATTGCAACCCTCGATGGGTATGTAAACGCGATAATTCAGCCGCAAGTCTCGGGCTACCTCATTAGTCAGAATTACCGGGAAGGCGCGTTGGTTCGCAAGAACGATGTGCTTTTCAAAATCGATCCACGGCCTTTTCAAGCAATACTTGATCAAGCAAAGGCACAGCTCGCGCAAGCTGAGGCACAGCAGGGGAAGACACAGTTGGACGTGCAACGCGATACTCCGTTAGCAAAAGAAAAAGCAATCGCGCAGAGCCAACTTGATAATGACATACAGGCGAACTTAGCTGCTAAAGCAACGGTTCAGGCCGATAAGGCGGCTATTGAACAGGCCGAAATCAATCTGGAGTTCACAAACGTCCGTTCGCTTATCGACGGAGTTGCTGGTATCGCCACTGGCCAGGTTGGAAATCTGGTCGGCCCACAGACTGTTCTCACAACAGTGTCACAGCTCGATCCGATCAAAGCTTATTTCGTTGTAAGTGAACAGCAATATCTTGCCTTCATTCAGCGAAATCCAACCGTGGCGGCGCGAGAGCAAATTGAAAAACAGCTGGTATTGGAACTTATTCTGGGCGATGGATCGACATATCCGAAAAAAGGGAGATTCTTTGCTGCCGACCGTCAAGTTGATGTGCAGACGGGAGCCATCCGCCTAGCCGGATTGTTTCCTAATCCCGACAATGTGCTTCGGCCTGGTCAATACGGCCGTGTGCGCTTCGTCAGCTACATCAGGCCGGCGGCGCTGTTGGTACCGCAGAAAGCGGTCACGGAACTCCAGGGCATGTACCAGGTGGCTGTTGTCGGCACGGACGACAAAGTTAGCGTGCGAACAGTCCAAGTGGGAGAGCAGACCGGGTCCATGTGGATTATTGAGCAAGGCCTCAAAGCGGGCGAGCGAGTTGTGGTGGAAGGCGTGCAAAAGGTCAGGGACGGCATGCCGGTCAAGGTCACTTCCTCGACTGCTTCTGGGGCAGGCAATTGAGTCATGTCCAAATTTTTCATCAATCGTCCTATCGTCGCCATGGTGATTGCAATCGTCACCGTGATTGTCGGTGCAGTGACGATCGCCGGTTTGCCGATCGCCCAGTTTCCTAACATCGCGCCCCCGGAAGTTCAGATACTTGCCACGTATGTTGGCGCGGACGCCCAAACTCTGGAGCAAGCGGTTGCCACTCCTATCGAACAGCAAATGAGCGGAGTGGACAACATGAACTACATGTATTCAACCAATGCGACCGGGAACTCGCAGACCATTCTAGTGGTGGACTTCGACATCAAAACCGATCCCAATAACGATCTGATTCTCGCCCAGTCCAGAGAGACGCAAGCCGCATCGCAGCTTCCCACCGACGTTACCAATTACGGAATCTCGGTACGAAAGTCGGTCACCGCGCCGCTCATGCTGATCGCAGTGTATTCGCCGCACGGCAGCTACGACGCAAAGTTCCTCGCGAATTACGCATATATCAACCTGGTTGATTCCATCACCCGCTCCCCTGGCATTGGTCAGGTGCAAGTATTCGGAGCTGGACAGTACGCAATGCGGATGTGGGTTAAGCCGGATCAGCTTGCCAAATTGGGGATCACCGTTCCTGAAATCGTCAGGGCGGTTCAAACGCAGAATACCGTGAACCCTGCCGGCAAAATAGGTGGGGAACCGATCCCGTCGGGACAACAGTTTGCTTATGCGGTTCGCGCTCAAGGCCGCCTGGTTTCGCCGGAAGAATTCGGGGAAATTGTGGTTCGTGAGTCGTCCGAGGGCGGCGTCGTGCGTGTGAAAGACGTCGCTCGTATCGAACTCGGAGCGCAAGACTACTCGGTGGCGGGCCGCTTAAATGGCAAACCGAGCGCCGTGGTTGCCGTTTATCAACTTCCTGGGTCGAATGCCGTGGACGCTGCAAACGGCGTGACGAAACTGATGGAAGAGCTGAAGACCCGCTTTCCGTCGGATATGGATTATGCGGTCGCGCTCGACACCACGCTGTCCGTTGTTCAAGGAATAAGGGAAATCATCCTTACCCTGGTGATTGCCATCGCCTTGGTGATTCTTGTCGTCTATCTCTTCCTTCAAGGATGGCGAGCCACTCTGATTCCGCTCTTGGCCGTACCCGTGTCGCTGATAGGCGCGTTTATCTTCTTCCCGCTGTTTGGTTTTTCGATCAACACGCTCTCTCTCTTTGGTCTGGTACTGGCGATCGGCTTGGTGGTGGACGATGCCATAGTCGTGGTGGAGGCGGTGGAACGTCACATCGAAGAAGGGATGACTCCGAAAGCCGCAGCCTTGAAAGCAATGGAAGAGATCTCCGGGCCCCTGGTAGGCATTGCCCTCGTGCTTTCGGCGGTATTTGTGCCTACCGGTTTCATACCAGGAATTACCGGCAGGTTATATCAGCAGTTCGCGATAACCATTGCTATATCGGTGCTGATCTCAGCGTTCAACGCTCTTACGCTCAGTCCGGCTCTGGCTGCACTTCTGCTACGGCCCAGAGAGAAGCGCGGGGGCTTGTTGAGAAGGTTCTTTGATTGGTTTAATCGCATGTTTGAGCGGGCCACCAACGGCTACGTGAGAATCTGTGGAGCGCTCATTCGTAAAACCGCACTGACGCTGATCGTGCTTGCAATGTTCGGAGTGGGAGCCGCTTTTTTCAGCAACAGAGTCCCATCGAGCTTTCTTCCCGATGAAGATCAGGGATACCTCTATGTCAATCTGCAGCTTCCCAGCGCGGCTTCTCTCGAGCGCACAGACCAGGTGGCGCAAAAGATTGAGAACATTTTGGCGCATACACCGGGCGTGCAATCCACGACCACCGTCGTCGGCTTCAGTCTGCTCAGCTTCACGCGCACCACTTACAACGGGTTTTTCTTTGTCACGCTCAAACCGTGGGACGACCGCAAGACACGGGCGGAGCAGTTCCAGGTCATCAAAGCGACCTTGAATCGCGAACTCAGCCAGCTTCCGGAAGGAATTGCTTTCGACTTTTCACCCCCTGCCATCCCCGGCGTTGGTACCTCGGGCGGATTCACCTTCGTTCTTGAGGATCGTGCCGGCAAGGACGTCGAATTCCTGAATTCAAACCTGAACAGGTTCATGGCTGCGGCCCGCAACCGCCCGGAGATAGCCAGCTTAAGTACTACTTTTCTAGGAAGTGTTCCGCAGCAATTCATCGACGTGGATCGCGACAAGGTGATCAAACAGGGAGTGGCCATCGCCGACGTGTACCAGACCATTCAGGCTTTTATGGGCGGATTGTTCATAAACTATTTCAATCGTTTTGGCCGGCAGTGGCAGGTCTACATCGAGGCCGAGGGCGAGTACCGCACGAGGGCGGAGAATGTAGGGCAATTTTACGTCAGGAATCAAAATGGCGGGATGGTGCCACTGTCGGCGCTCACCAGATTTGAAGCGCGCCCAGGTCCTGAATTCACGATGCGCTATAACCTCTTTCGCTGTGCACAAATCAACGGCAGCGCCGCGCCGGGCTACAGTTCAAATCAGGCGACGGCTGCCCTGGAGCAAGTCTTCGCTCAGACCATGCCGGCGGAGATGGGCTATGACTACTTAGGAATCTCATTTCAGGAAAAGAAGGCGCAGGAGGGAGTGCCGCCGTCGGTGATCTTCGGATTGTCGCTGTTGTTCGTTTTCCTGATTCTCGCAGCATTATACGAAAGTTGGACGCTGCCCTTTAGCGTACTGTTAAGCACTCCGGTCGCGGTGTTCGGTGCTTTCGCGGTTCTGTGGCTTCGACGAGCGCTGATCAGTGAGTTCTATCCGCCTTTCATGGTGCAAATCGAGAGCGACGTCTACTCCCAAATTGGCCTGGTGATGCTGATCGGCTTGGCTGCGAAGAATGCCATCCTGATTGTGGAATTCGCTAAAGACGAGTACGAAAAAGGTAAGTCTCTCGTGGATGCAGCCCTCGCGGGAGCCAGGCTTCGCCTCCGACCCATCTTGATGACCTCCTTTGCTTTCATTTTTGGGTGCATCCCGCTATGGACCGCCACTGGTGCGGGATCTGTAGCCAGGCAAATCATGGGCACGACCGTGATTGGCGGGATGCTGGCGGCGAGCGCGCTGGGGATTTTCTTTGTGCCAGCAGTGTTTTGTGTCGTGGAAAAATTCTCCCAGGCGGAGAGCAAGAAGCTATCTCCTGCAACCACGATGCCTCTCCCCGCACAAAATCGGGAAGCGGGAGACGACTGAGATGAGGAAGCAGGCCTCTTTTCTGATCCTCGGACTGGCAGTTCTGGGATTCGCCTGCGGCTGCGCCGTCGGGCCAAATTACAGAAGGCCGCCGGTCAACGTTCCTCCTGAATATCGCGGTGCCACACTCGAGGAAGCAGGCAAGGGCGGAGCCCAATCCCTTGCCGACCAGAAGTGGTGGGAGGTCTTCCAGGATGGACAACTAAGGGAGCTGGTTAAGACTGCTCTGCAACAGAACTATGACGTCCGCATTGCCGCTGCCCGCATTCTGCAAGCCCAGGCACAGTTGGGCATCACGCGCGCCAATCAGTTTCCCACCATTGCAGCTAATGTGGCAGCTGCCAATGAGCGCAGCGCGCAATCAAAATTTTTACCTGCGTTCGAAACCAGCGCCAACCAGGTGGGTGGGAGCCTCGCGTGGGACTTGGACTTCTGGGGCAAGTACCGCCGCGCAACCGAAGCAGCCCGTGCTGACCTGCTGGCCAGCGAGTGGGCTCGGCGGGAGGTCATCACCGCCTTGATAGCAAATCTGGCTGGGGGCTACTTCCAGCTTCGTGCGCTTGACTTACAGCTTGAGATTTCCCAGCGGACACTGGCATCACGCCGGGATTCCCTGCGACTGACTAGCCTCCTGGCTCAAGGCGGCTCAACCTCCATGCTCGATGTTCGCCAGGCAGAACAGCTGGTTTTTACCGCAGCTTCAGAGGTCCCGAGCCTTGAACAACAGATTGAGCAAGAGGAAAACTTCATCAGTACTCTGCTTGGGAATAACCCAGCGGCTGTCCCACGAGGACGGAAACTAACGGAACAAGAACATCCTCCCACCGTGCCGGCCGGGCTTCCCTCTTCTTTGCTGGAGCGGCGGCCAGACATCCGCCAGGCCGAAGAACAGTTGATCTCCGCCAACGCTCAAATCGGAGTCGCGCGGGCCGCGTATTTCCCCCAGATTTCACTTACAGCGACGGCGGGATATCAGAGTTCCGCGCTGACCAGTTTATTCAGTGGCCCCGCGGGACTGTGGAACTTTGGCGGAGCGCTCACGCAACCGATCTTCACTGCAGGGAAGCTGCGATCGAACGTCCGCCTGACGCAAGCCCAGCAGCAAGAGTTTCTCCTCCGGTATGAACAGACGATCCAGAATGCGTTTCGGGAGGTTTCCGATTCCCTGGTGGCTTACCGCAAGACCCAGGAGTTTCGCCAGCAACAAGAACTTCTGGTTGCTTCCGCCCAGGACGCAACACGCCTCTCGAACATGCGGTACAGCGGTGGTGTTGCCAGTTATCTCGAGGTGCTCACCAACGACACCAACTATTTCTCCGCCGAACTCGCCCTGGTACAGGCCCAACTCAATGAACTGTTGGCCCTCGTGGAACTCTACAAAGCCCTGGGCGGAGGATGGGAGCAATGAGTTCATTCTGTACCTTGGCAAAGACCAGGCATGAAAGTCGATTTGCCTGCGGTATCGGCTACGCAGCGTTGCTCAAAGCCGACGTGTCTAGTGGTTGTATCTCGGCACGATCCGCGGATGTGAAGGAGTGGATTCACATAGACAATTGTTGCCGGTTCGGTCTGCCAACTTCCCGGGTGGTCGACCACAGCTAGTTGGGTGCCATTGTCCAGATTGAATTTAAGGAAACGCAGTGAATGTGGCTGGCGATATATGCTGGCACCGGGGTTTCTGGCATTGCCTCCTCCTGCTAAAAATCATAAGTGCTGTAGATACAAAAATGTTAGCGCCACACTGACTCGTCCTTGCCGGAAAGGACCCTGTCGAGATAGGTTGCGGTGCTGATCAGCGCCAGATGTGTGAACGCCTGTGGGAAGTTGCCGAGGTGCTGTCCCCTTGGACCAATTTGCTCCGCGTAAAGCCCAAGATGGTTGGCATATCCCAAAAGTTTCTCAAACAACAGTTGAGCCTTTTCTAACTCCCCCGCACGCGCCAGGCATTCGATGTACCAAAACGAGCATGCAGTAAAGCTACCCTCTCCGCCAGGAAGCCCGTCCACGTGCGTGCGTTCCGCTTCGTACCGACGGACAAGGGTATCCTCGACTAACCGTGCTTCGATCGCTTTCATGGTCGAGCGCCACATCGGATCGACCGGGCTGATGAACCGCATGAGCGGCATCAGCAGCGCGGACGCGTCCAAGTCCTTTGTCCCCTTCGACTGCACAAACGATTGCAGTTCCTCATCCCAGAAGTTCGTGAAAATGTCCTCTCGTATCGCGTCGCGGGTGCGTTGCCAGGAATCGAGAGGCCCCGAAAGCGAGCGTTTCTGGGCAAGGCGCAGTGCTCGATCGAAAGCCACCCAGCACATCACGCGCGAGTGCAGGAATTCTCGGCCGCCGCCACGGACCTCCCATATACCTTCGTCGGGCCGTTGCCAGTTCTTGCCCAGCCACTCCAGCACGCGCTGAACTTCCTGCCACCCGGCATAGGAAATTGGGTCCCCATACTTGTTTGCGAGATAGATGGAATCCATCATTTCGCCATAAATGTCCAGCTGCAACTGCTGATAGGCCGCGTTTCCGATACGCACGGGCTTCGAATGTTCATAGCCCTGCAGATGATCCAGCGTCAGCTCATCAAGCTTCTGCCTGCCGTCAATTCCATACATCACCTGTAACGGTCCCCGCTCCGCATCGTCACTGAGCCGTCCCTTCAGCCAGTCAATGAACGCTTCAGCTTCTTCAACAAAACCCAGGCGGATCAGCGCATAAAGCGTGAATGTGGCATCTCGCAACCACGTGAAGCGATAGTCCCAATTGCGCACTCCGCCAATTTGTTCGGGCAGAGAAAATGTCGGCGCTGCAATGAGCGATCCATGCTCCCGGCTGATCAGCAATTTCAACATCAGGGCCGAGCGGTTGACCATCTCGCGCCACCGGCCTTTGTACTTTGATTTCGCGATCCAGCCCTTCCAGAAACGTGCTGTCTCATGGAAGCGCTGCTCTATGAACTCCATCTCGGGTTGCTGCCCTTGGGGGCGAACTCCACCGAAGACAAAGGTCACCCTCTCGCCGGCTCGGAGGGTGAACTGCGAAGTTATATCTTCGGAGTGTTGTTGGAGGGGAATGGCCGAGTACAGCGCCATCGGCGGGCAAGTATCGCTCGCTGGCGAAAAAATCGCACACCTCCCTTCGATGTCCACAGTGTACCCACACCTTGAGTAGTCAAATCGGGGTCTGCAGCGCATGTTGAAATCGACTTCACCCCTGATAACGGCCACGGTGCGGATAATCTCATTCGGCTGCTCCCCGTCGGTCCCAATAGGCATGTAGTCGGTCAGCTCGGCCACACCTTCGTCCGCAAGAAATCGCGTAAGCAGAATGTTCGTGTCTGGCAAGTACAGCTGCCGTACTCGCTTTTTTTTGAGTAGCGGCTGAATCTGAAAACAGCCACCTCTCTCATCATCGAGCAGCGCTGCAAACACGGTGGGAGAATCGAAATTTGGGTAGCAGAGAAAGTCGATTGAACCGTTTACACCCACGAGAGCAATCGACCGCATGTTGCCAATCACACCGTAGTTCTCAATCGGTTCAAAGCTCATCGGAGTGGGTCTAATTTCGAACATGAATTGCTCATGATGTCAACTCGGCTCCAGACTAACCCCATTTGTTTCGATCTCACTTGCACATACAAAACCACCTGACTGCACCTCATTCTGCAGGGATGGGACAGCAGTAAGTCGGACATCAAAAGGAGGTGCAGTCTTTCGTGACCTCCGCGTTTTGTAAACCTCCCTAACAGGAACTCCTGAGCCAGACTGCCGCCGATGCGTTCAGCCTGCCGATCGCAAAATTCCCGAACACCAGTCCTGCCCCGCGATTCGCACGCGGATAATACAGGTTGCGAGGGCTGAGGACGCCAGAACTCCGCCCACGGTGGAGTAGTTCGGTCCCCAACTCCCGTTGTCGTTCCTGCTGACAAAAGGGCTCAGCACAGCATGTCGAATTCTAGAACTATTTGTGCCCGTCCCCCGATAAAAGTAGCGGGGATCCTGGTGCAGCAGCGATGGCAATATGGCGCCACCGATCATGATATCGGTAAAACCATCCGCGGCAGTTACACTATTGCGCTTGCCATAGGATCTTTTGCCAGATGGCGAAGAGCACAAGACCAACCGCAATGCCTATCGTAACTTCGAAAAATCGATGAAGCGCGACCAGCCGGCCGCTTGTGGATCGGGTCACCAGCATAACGATCACAAGGGTTGTACTTGCATATCGAAAGGCGCTCCTCTCCACCCGCAACGCAACGAACAGCAGTCCGACAAGAACAACGGCTGCGCCGAACGCTCGCACGCTTCCGTGGAAGTAGATGTCGGCGACTGCGCCAGTCGCGGCTCCTATTGCTGTTCCAGCGATATACTGCACGGCGACTGGCAATGCAGCACTTAGTGTCAACTGCATGACCATGAGGGTGGATATCGGAGCCCAGTAGGCTTCGGGCAAACGGAACAGCCGGGCAATCAAGAAAGACACAACTGCAGCTGTCGCAGTCAGAGCTACGTGCGCTACAGAAGGAGGATTATCTTTGGCAATAACCCATTCACGGAGCTGCCGATTGATGTCAGGAGTGTTGGCCACAGTTGGATTACCGCTAGCTTCTTAAAACGATCATGAGTATGAACAGCAACGGAAGATAAATAATGGATGCCGCCAGCAGCCGGCGCGCGGCAGAATTGGATCTGCGAACCACGAACTGGACTCCGCAATAAAGGAAACCAGAGCTGAGGAACAGGGCTCCGATGAAATAGAATGTGCTCGAACGCCCTGGCAGCATTGGCAGAAGACCAACAGGCACCAAAGTTAAGAGCGGCAAAAGAGTTTGCCAGCTTACAAAACGCGCTCTTGCCCGGTCGTCATATGGCAGCACCCTGTAGCCGGCGCGAGCGTAGTCCTCGCGGTACATCCAGGCGATGGCCATGAAGTGCGGAAACTGCCACAAGAAAAGAACCACATATAGTGTCCATGCCTCGACGCTCAACTTGCCGGAGGCTGCTGCCCAACCGATCAGCGGGGGCATCGCGCCCGGAAATGCACCGACTACCGTACATAGCGATGTTTTTCTTTTCAGTGGAGTGTAGAGAAACAGATAAGACAACAACGTTCCCATTGCGAGCACGCTCGCAATCTCATTGACCGCCACAGCCAGGTAAAGGCCGCCCATCAGGGACAATGCGATACCGAACCATAGCACTGCGGATGGCTTGAGCCGCCCGGCCGCCAACGGCCGCCGGGCTGTCCGGCGCATTTGGGCATCGAAGCGGCGCTCAATATATTGATTCAGCGTTCCGGTCCCGCTGGCGACGAGCAATGTGCCCAACACGGTATTGGTCAACAGCAAAAACGGAAAATCTCGCAACGGAACAGCACAACCCAAGTAGAAGCCGGCAAACGTTGTGATCACGATCAGGAAATTGACTTCGGGCTTGGTCAGGGCCCAGTAGTCGGACAAAACTCGCGAGCTTCGAGGCCGACGGCTCAGCGTCAAGGGCACATCGAGAGACGCAAGAATGGGCTCAGTCGCCATGCTGGACCGCCTCCAGACTATGAGCTGTTCGCGGCAATGCACTGCCCCACAATTCTCCTTGCACCATGATGTGGTCAGGCGAAATCCGCGGTGAGAGCAAGTGCATGGTGACAACCGCGCCGCCAATGAGATAAACAACCGTGACGCATGTCCACATCAACGCAGCCGCGAACTGCTGATCCCCGAGCGCCAAAACGCCAAACAGATGTGATGACGACAGGTAAGCCGGATAGACTACACGATCGCAAAAGACAAGAAATCCCGAGAGGATATCGCAAGGTATAGTGGCAAGGAACAAATACAAAATGATCGATAGGTCTGGAGTCGATATGCTCGGCCAAGGCTGAACCACGGGCCACCAGAACAGAAGCCCCGTCGCGAGAAACGATCCTTGCTCAATCAGGTGCCACGCTTCTGAATGCATGCCGACAGCAAAGACTGCCGGGATGTGCCAAACCACCAATACGGCAGCGGCTGCGAGCCAGCAAAACTTAGAGTTCCCGAGAGCACTACCAACCCTCTTCACCCAGGGCCGACAGGAAGCTGGAGCAATGAAACGGTACACAAATGGGGGTGGCAATCCGTAGAGTAAGAACTTTATGGGATTCCCCAGCCAGATTAGTGGGGGAGCCAACGTCATCAGCAGAAGATGTTGGAGCATGTGAACAGTCAGCAATTCATGATCGAGTGCGGCAATCGGCGACGCTACCGCGATCCAGATCAAGAACAGGCCGGCTACAAAACTAATCGAAGGCCAAAGGCTAATCACGATGAATAGAGCCCGCCGGAGCTGAAACCATCCGCGCAGGTACACCATCGCGGTAATAACGAAGACTATAGTGAGCAACACCGACCCGGCCGATCCCAATACACCGTGATGAGAGTGTGGCATGGGGACCATTCTCCTACGGTTTCGCACCTGCTTGTTTCTCATCGCTGAGCGCCACATCGCGTGAAGCATCGCGCGCGGGCGCTTGCCCCTTCGGATGCAGAGACTCGAGAAACGCAACAAGCGCCGTTGTCTCCGCTGGACTTAAGTTCTTTCCGTACGCCGGCATGTTGCCGCCGCCTTGAATTACCTGCCGGATAAGCTGGTCCTGCGTGAGCCGCACCGCAACCGTGTCCAGGGAGGGACCTCTCTGTCCGCCCCTTTCCCCAAGCGAATGGCAATTACGGCACTGCTTCACCTGAAAGACGAGCGCGCCTTGCCGCTCAAGAGCGGTTGAGTGATGGATATATCGATCCGGCACTGGATCACCGCTCCACGCGTTCATGTGCGGACTCCAGGGTGTGTATCCCGCGAGATGAGTAAACGTCCCGAGCGTGATCGCGATCAACAGCACGGTCAAAACTGCGATCGGCCGTCGCTTCCAACTCTTTTCACCTTCGCCGGAAAGAAACGGAAGAAGAAGGAGTCCGGCAATCACCACTACTGGTCCGATCAGAAGTGCCGGTGTCTCGAGCGACGGCGGAAGCAGCGACAGCAAAGCATAGAGCCAGAGGAAAAAGTAATCCGGTTTGGGAACGGTCTGGATGATGGTTGGATCGGGCCTGCCGGTCGGCCCAAATGGACCAAAGTAGAACGCACATGCGGCAACAGCCAGGATTATGAACGCCGCGAAGAACATATCTTTCCACACGGCATAGGGAACGAACGGCGCGCCATCTTTCTTTGTCAGCTCGTGGTAGTCGTTTATGTACGTCGCTCGTTTCACGACGCGCCCCGGCATCGGCCATTCATTGATGCCCAGCTTCAGCACCATCAACAAGTGGAGGCAGACGAAGCCAATCAGCAATCCCGGGATCACGAACACATGCAGAGTGAAGAATCGTGACAGAGTCGCACCCGCGATGATCGGCCCTCCTAGCATCAACTTTACAATCGCAGGACCTAGGATAGGAACGCGGCTCGCGATTGACGCTCCGATTCCCAGTCCCCAATAGGCATCCTGATCGAAGCGCAGCACTTGCCCACTGAAAGCCATGCCCAGCGTCATCAGCAGAAGAAAGACGCCTACGATCCAAGTAAGTTCGCGAGGAAACTTATACGCGCCAAAAAGGAACACCTGGACCATATGGATCATGACGATGGCGACCATGAAATTCGAACCCCACCCGTGCATCGCGCGAATGAACCAGCCAAGCGTCACAGCGTGGTTCAGGGATTGCAGGCTGCTCCACGCTTCCGCGCCCGAGGGCACATAAACCAGCGCGAGCAGAATTCCAGTCACAATTTGCAGCACGAACACCGTCAAGGCCGCGCTGCCAAACACATACCACCAACTGGCGGTGTTCCGCGGCACGGGATGTTCGGCCATTTCGCGGACCGGCGCCGCAAGCTGCAAGCGGCGGTCAAACCATTCCCCAATTTGGCGAATCATGATGCACATGGCGGTTTCTCTCCGGTGAGAGCTACAATTGCTGCCCCCGGCGTGGGCAACTCACCAGCCTGAATCGTCACCAGGCCGTTCTCAACTTTATATGGGTATTCAAAAAGTCCGCGTTCCGGCGGCCCCGACGCGCGCGAGCCATCGCGGTAGTAGGCTCCCCCGTGGCAGGGACACATGAACAGACCGGATTGCGGAAACCAGCGGACGGGGCAGCCCAGATGCGCGCAGTTGACTGCAAAGACCTGGAATTGTTCTGCCGCGATGCGCCGTACCCAGCAGGCCGTGTCGGCGGTTTTGCCATCGGTTGGCATCACGTACGGGTTACGAAAAGTAGCTAGTCGAGTCTCGCCTTCGGGAAATTCGCTGACCTTACCGAGCGGGACCCACGAGAGGTAGCCGTTGGCTCGCCCGCGAGTGATCGAGGAGAAAAGGAATCCCACAATCGGTACGGCCAGGACGCTCGCAGCAAGACCATTGAATAAAATTCCTAACTTCATGAAGAACCCGCGCCGAGAAATCGTTGCATCAGTCGACGGGGCAAGTGTAGGTTTGGTAGCCATTGTTCTAAGTCCTAGTGTTGCGCGTTATTCGCGGCGGAATAAGGTTGACCGGGGCTTTGGACCCGGCGCGACGCCAGCCAGGCAACTACGTCGGTAATTTCCTGGTCCGACATTGGCTTCCCGGGCACGTTCCCACGCCAGTCGGGCGCGCCCAGTTCGCGACGGCCAGTGATAACAATCGTGCGTAGCCCCTGATCGCTGACCAACGCGAGAAATGAATCGTTGCTGATGGCGCTGCCCTTCGGCCCACCTTGGCCTTGTGGGCCGTGGCACGATGCACAATAAGTTCCATAAACAACCTCGCCATGCTGAACGCTGCCGGCAGACTTGGCAGCATAGGCAGGCGGATTGGCTCCATCGAGAATTCCCGGCCTGCTCCAGCGCGATCGTATTTCACGGGTGATCACGTCGATCTGCTTGTCCGTAAGCATTCCGCCAGCACTTTGAGCGAAGGCGGGCATCGAAGTGCCGCGTACGCCGTTCGCGATGACCTTGCGCAGCGCGGTATCGTCTGCGATCGCGAGATAAACCGGATCAGCCAGCGCGATCGCCGCTCCTCCTCTGCCTTCTGTACCATGGCAACCCGCGCAGTTTTCCGCGTACAGCGTTCTAAATTCCATGACTTCGCTCGGCGCAAGAATCTCTGAGGCTTTGCGTGGCTGGCCGGGCGGAGAGCTGCAGCCCGAAAGCAGCATCATGCCCAGCGCCCCCAATGCACACAGATATCGAAATGGACTCACGGGCGTTCCTCTCCGCGTGGTCGAATTATTCCTGGTGCCTCAACGCCTGCGCGCATTGCAAAAGGCAAGTTCTCGCGCGTGAGCATGCGCGACTGACGGACAACAACCAAGCCTGCGACGAGACCGAAACCCACTTGCGAGGCGACAAACCAGTACCAGTCGATGTGGCTCGCAAGCAGCGGATTGAGCAGGCCGAGCATCGTGTAAATCAGACCCGACCACAGCACCGGCGCGATCAGTCCTCCGAGCACGATGGGCCGACGAGCGAACATGGGAAGCATCGCGCCATAGAGCAAACCAACGACTGTAGAGACGAACGCGTGCAGACCCAAGGCGATGGCGAAGCTCTCGGCATGAAACGAATAAAGTTGCGCTGGGCCCAGTTTCATTGATTGCGCGTAAACCGAGGCGGCAAGAAGATTGATGGGATACCAAATGCTCCCGGCCTTCAGCACGCCATAGGTACAGGCGAGGACTGCCATCGCCACGCTGCCAGCCAATCCGCCTTTCAGGCCAGCGGAGACCGGATACGTCTGAACGGGAAGCCAGGCGCGTAACTGATCTGCCGCGACCGGAAGCCGGTCAACCACCCGGCGCTCGGTTGACACGCTAAGCTCCTCTGGAACCACCAGCACAGGAGTCTCGTGCTGGCGAGGGAATACCTCACGGAACCAGCCGACGCATCCGGCCACAGCCAAAACGGCGCCGAGGATAGTCACAGAAAGGCTGGTGAGGAGGCCTGTGAACAACAAAGTAACACCAACAGCCAAAACAAAAGGCCACGCTGTGGGTGCGGGCATTTCAATCTCGCGTGGGGCCCGAGAGCTTTGGTCGAGTTGTTCCGCCGTCAGCAGCGTTGCCATCTATTTTCCTCAGCGACCAACTATGTACACCACGGTGAAAACCACGACCCACACGGTATCGACAAAATGCCAATACAAAGCGAGCACGTCAACGCGACGAAACTGATCCGCACCGACACGGCCAGCCAAGCCGAAAATCAGCACCATGCTGAGCATGAACAGGCCTGCGGTGACGTGAAACGCATGCAGGCCAACCAGCGAGTAATAGGTCGTTCCGAAAAGATTCGTAGAGATGGTCAGCCCGCGTTCGTAAATCAGCCGGCGCCATTCGCGCCCGGTGCCATATAGAAAGAGGCCGCCGAGAAGAATCGTGAGCGACCACAAAATCAGAAACGCCCCATGCTTACCGCGTTCCAGCGACTTTCCTGCAAAGTGGATGGTAAGACTGCTGGACAGCAGGCAGATGGTAAAGAAGATTGGCGCCTCAAGCACTTCCTGCGGGGTCGGCCCTGTGAGGCTCTTCCCAACGTAGAAGAGATAGGCGACAACGAAAATCGTGAAGATCGCCGACTCGGCAATGATGAGACCGGCCATAGCAACCTTGCCTCGATACGGAAGGCTCCAAACCGCCGGTGTTCCTGGAAACGGAGTCGTGATTGCGCTCATGGCTTTCTACCTTCACTCATACTGATTGTCCGGGTCTTCCGGATGCTTCAGGTCCCACAAAGGACGGCGGCTCGCAACCACCGGTACAGTTGCAAAGTTGTAGGCGGGCGGTGGAGAGCTTGTAGACCACTCGAGGGTCCAAGCATCCCAGGGGTCGTTCCCCGCTTTGGCTCCCTTGAAATAAGAAATGATGAGATTCGCGACGAACACGAGAATCGCGATCGCCTGAATGAACGCACCGATCGAAATGATGAGGTTCAAGGTGTCCCAACCACGACCGGGCTCGTAGGTATAGATCCGGCGCGGCATGCCGAGCAATCCGGGAACGTGCATCACATCAAATGTGAGATGAAAGCCGATCAGGAACAGCCAAAAATGCCATTTGCCGAGTCGCTCGCTCAACATCCGGCCGGTCATTTTCGGATACCAGTAATAGAACGCACCGAAGAGCGCAAACAGAATTCCGCCTACGATCACATAGTGAAAGTGTGCCACGACGAAATAGGAAAGACTGAGCTGCCAATCGAAGGGCACAGCCGCTTGAATGATGCCGGTGAGACCGGCGATTAAGAACTGAAACAGAAAGCCGATGCAGAACAGCATTGGCACCTTGAACTGAATCCTTCCGCCCCACATCGTGCCAATCCAGTTAAAGATCTTAATTCCGGTGGGAACGCCAACAGCCATGGTGGTAATCGCGAAGAAGCTGTTGGCGTAGGAATTCATTCCGATCGTGAACATGTGGTGGGCCCAGACACTCGTGCTTACGAGACCGATGGCGACTGTCGCCGCAACCATGACGGGATATCCAAAAATCGGCTTGCGTGAAAAGACCGGAATGATTTCCGACAAGAAAGCAAAAGCAGGAATGACGAGAACGTAAACTTCTGGATGACCGAAGATCCAGAAGAAGTGCATCCAGAGCACGGCCGATCCGCCGGCTTGGGTATCGAAGAAATGGCCTCCGAGATACCGATCTATCACCAGCATAATTTGCGCGGCGGATAACGGCGTGATTGCAATCAGAACCATGCCTGCCATCACGAGGTTGAGCCACACCAGCAGGGGCATGCGGCTGAGCTTCATGCCAGGGCATCGCATGCAAAGAACGGTGGCGATAATGTTGATGGCCGTTCCAATGCTTCCAAACCCGGAGACTAGTAGCGCGAATGTCCAATAATCGGAACTATGGCCAGGCGAGAAGGCTCGCGCGCCCAATGGCGCATAGGCCCACCAGCCGACGTCGGGTGCGTTTCCTGCTCCGTAGAGGCCGCTTCCACCGAGAAAACTGAAATAGAGAAGAAGTCCGCCCAGAAACGAGAGCCAGAAACTGAAAGCATTCAGGCGCGGAAACGCCATGTCTCGCGCACCAATCATCAACGGGACGAGGTAATTGGCGAATCCGAACAGGATGGGCATGGCCACGAAGAAAATCATCGTCGTCCCGTGCATCGTGAACATGCGGTTGAAGACTTCGGGCGAAACGAAGTCGTTGTGCGAACGCATGAGCTGAATGCGAATGATGAGGGCCTCGACTCCACCGATCGCGAGAAACAACAGAGCCGAGAGAATGTAGAGAATTCCCAGCCGTTTGTGATCAACCGTGGTCAGCCATCCGTGGAGGGTCTCAACCAACGGAAGGCTCCCAACCTCGACGTTTCGAATTGCCATCGCATCCGATGACATAGCTGCTCTCCCACATCCTTCGACTACTGAAGTGTCTCCAAATAGTTCACAAGTGCATCCAGGTCCGCGTCGCTCAGCTGCATCGCCGGCATTAACGATCCGGGTTTGATGGCGTCCGGCTTCTGGATCCACAGGCGCAGGTTTTCTTTTGTGTTCTCGGCCGCACCGGACGCGATAGTCTCACGGCTCATTAGGTGGGTCAGATCTGGACCGAATCGTCCGTTTGCCGCGCTGCCGCCGACCGCGTGACAGTTGATGCAGGCGGTCGTTTCGAAAACTCGCCTGCCAGCAGCAACCTTTTGGTCTTGAATCGCGGGGCGCTGTTGTGCGCGGACCCAGGCACCAAAATCTTCAGGGGTATCCACCGAGACGCGCAAAAGCATCTTGGCGTGCTGGGTGCCGCAATACTGTGCGCATTGGCCGAGAAAAAGTCCTGTGCGTTGCGGGTCCATCCACATTCTGTTGGGGTGGTTCGGAATGAGGTCAGTCTTGCCAGCCAACTGCGGTATCCAAAAACTGTGGTCGGTATCAGCGGAAAGCAACTGTAAAAACGTCGGCGTCGGGTGAGCGGGATCGCTAACAGGAATGTGCAGCTCATTGGCCGTGACGATCCCAAGTCTTGGATAACGGTATTCCCACCAGAATTGATGACCGATGACGGTGACTTCTACTGCTGTAGCAGGTTTGGGAGCGTCCTGCACCGCGTGAATTACGCGCGCTGTCGCCAGAAACAAAACTACCACGATCAGAATCGGGATAATCGTCCAGGCCAATTCAATCTGTGTGCTCCCGTAGACCTGAGCAGGCTCACGACCGGCATCGGCCGGATTGCCACGAAACTTCACGACGGAGTAAACCAATAGAGTGAAGACCACAGCGAATATGATTCCTGTGACCGCGAGCACAAACATTGACAAGTTGAAGATCGACTTGGCCGGCGTCGATTCAGGCGAGAAGATGTTTGTCAGACCTGTCGAAGGAGAGTGGGCCGCCTCGCTAGCTGCCGAACAAAGCAATAACGCGACTGTCAGAACGACGACGTTAGCGATCGATTTATGGGTGCACCGCATTAGAACATCGCTCGTTTTGGGCTTGGTCCTCGATCAACTGCAAGTTTCGGCTCCGGGGCCCGTCTGATCCTCATTAAGGTCACACTGGAATTCAGCCGCTGGTTCGCACTATGCCCTGTCAACAGCGAGAAGACATCACGAGATGGGAGGAATTTTGTATGACTCTTTTGAGGTACTACTCCTGTCTCACTTTGCTTTCCACCGTTGGTCGAGATCTGGCTCACCTCTACGGGTCAATAACGGGCGCTTGGGCCAACTGCAGGTTGAGCATGAGATCAAGCCGCCATTCAATCTGAAAGAACAACGCGGTTTGACGGCCGGATAATACTTTCCTAAATTCCGGGACGTATTTGAGTCTCAATTGCATGACGTCCTCTTCGACGGCCGCTCTCCGGCGAATGTAAGTCTCGGCTTCATCACCATTCATCGTCTTGTAATTTGCGAAATAGTCTTCGACCAGCGTCAGCCTGGTGTCGTAGATCTTCGCCGAATCGGCAGCGTAGCGGTCATACACAGGCCAGAACTTCTCCGCCTCGCTGTCGGTTAAGTCCATGTTCGCTGCGACCATCTGCTTTTTCTGGGACTTCAGCTCTTGCGTCAACAGTTGGATGTTTTGATCAGCTCCCGATTCAGAGTCGTCGTAGGCTGCCGACGGGGGCAACTCCATCAACTGCCTGACCGGCGGGGGACCGGATTGTTGAGCCAGTGACTGGTAACCGGCAGCGAAAACCGATGCCACGATCACCGGGATGAATTTCGTTATCGTCCTTCTTGCCATGCATCCTCCCTGCCCCTCGACTATGAAACGAGCTTTCGGAACCCGTCGAATTGGACCATGCATCTAGGGGGCCAGTTAGGGCCTTACGCAAAAGGGGTAAACCAGGTCGCGGAGAGACAAGTAGTTATTGAGCCGGTCCGCGCTTAACCTGATCAGAAAGTTCGTGTATCCGTGACAACAGTCTGGCACTTGACAGCTAGCGCGTCGCAATTTCTGTTGAGCAGTTTCAGAAACACTTGATATCCACCTAAATCGACACTCGAGCGGAGTAGAAGTCGAAGACCGGAACATCGGATGCTTCTCAACAAAAAGGGGGGGCCGCTCGCGCAAAAAGAAGTGAAAGGAACCGGTGGGCTTTCCTCGCCAAGCCGGTGTTGCAATCGTTCTCGTGACTGCGACGCTTTGGCTTCAAAGCGCGGGGATGGCCGTCCTCATCCATTGGGCAAGGGTCTCAATTGACCGAGGAGTAAAAGCCCTCAGCGAATGGCATTCCTGCCTGCACATGATCCGATTCACAACCGTCATGATTGTTTCGCATATTTTACATATCCTGCTTTGGGTGCGTTTTACCGTTGGCGTTGTCTTCCATCGTGGGAATCCAGCTTCTATTTCTCTGCCGCCAGTTACTCCACGGTTGGCTATGGCGACGTTGTGCTGCCACGATTCTGGCGGGTGCTAGGGCCGCTGGAAAGCGTCACGGGCGTGCTCATGTGCGCTATCTCGGTCAGTGCCTTGTTCGCTATCCTCATCCGCCTGCTCGAAAGCGAAACACAGTCATCGAGCGAGATCAGAATGGGCCCCCCGTCTCTCGCGGATCAACCGCTTGATGCTGACAGCGTAAACGATATGGGATAGTGATCTGAAGCCTTTACTCGGTTGTATACTCGCCCGGAGCTGGCGCGTATCGGTCCGCGAATGAACGCCCAATCGATCCGCCGTCCCGGTTCAAGCAGGCGATGCGATGGCGTAGTAGGCGTGCGCGGATCGGCGATCGCATCCTGAAATCCCGCGGTTGCAAAGGCCGAAGCCGCGCTGTTTTTTGATGCATCCAGGTTGAAGTCGCCGGCAACAATCAATGGACGCTGTGAATCTTGGCGGGCCGCATCTGACAAAACCTCCTCGATCTGCGCCAGGCGCAGCTCATCATTTGGCCGGCTTTCCAGGTGCAGGTTATAGATCAAAATTTTGCTTCCCGCGACATTGATGTCGGTCACTAGCGCGATTCTTCCGCCAAGCCTCTCCTGAAAGGGCTCGACCCGCGGCACAAACCAGTGCGGCCGCCAAAAATTCGATTGTCTCGAGAAGCGGATGAGACGCGGATTCGAAATGGGCCACTTCGCGAGAGTAGCCTGTCCGTGGTAGGCAGGATCGGTTTTGGATCCCTGCACCAACTCCTGAAACTCGCGCCCGAACACATAGTTCATTTGTAGCTTGCGGGCGATCTCTTCAGCCACGTTCACACGATGCGTGCGGCGCGCATTGAGGTCAACTTCCTGCAAGATAACAATCTCGGCTTTCATGCCTTCGAGAAAATCCATGACTGCTGGCAGCTGTTGGCC
>Ga0307475_10000580_pt1 | contig 21894 bp, 17 predicted proteins | sample atmos_gasesECM1C_FD_203317 | JGI IMG/M metagenome (GOLD analysis project Ga0307475, IMG submission 203317) | Hardwood forest soil microbial communities from Morgan-Monroe State Forest, Indiana, United States - atmos_gasesECM1C_515 | ecosystem: Environmental > Terrestrial > Soil > Temperate... | reverse complement strand
CGAGCGCGACCACAAACAATTCTTAAGCTCGCGCAACGAGCTGTATCGCACACGAAACATGAAAGACCATCCGCCCACTCGCGCGGAGGCTATCCGATTAATGGCCGAAGAGCCCAACCTTATTCGCAGACCGGTGGTCATGCGCGGAAAACGACTTGTTCTGGGCTACGACGAAGAGGCTTACAAAGAGCTCGTGAAATAGCGGCTGACCCGCTTCATGAATCCGGAAATAAAAACTATCGCGATAATCGGTGCCGGCACCATGGGCAGAGGCATTGCCTACGCCGCCGCCTTTGGCGGTTACACCACCGTGCTGGAAGATATTTCTCCGCAAATGTTAGAAGAGAGCATGCGGTGGATTATGAAATCTTTCGAAGAAGGAGTCGCCGGGGGCAAGGTAGACGCTAGAACTCGCGATCGCGCCCTATCGTTGGTCTCTACCGCCAGCTCTGTGCAGGATGCTATTCGCGACGCGGATCTCATCATTGAAGGTGTGCCAGAAGAAATGGAAATGAAGATGGAGTTATTCACCATCTTCGACAAATTTTCCAAACCGCACGCTATCTTTGCCAGTAACACCTCGTCGCTGTCCATCAGCGAGATGAGCGACCTGACTGTTTCTCGCGAGCGCTGTATTGGGATGCACTTCTTCAATCCGGTCCCGAAAATGAAGTTAATCGAGCTGGTAAAAACTCCTCTCACTTCCCAGAGCACCGTTGATGTTTGTATTGAAGTTGGCCGGCGGATGGGCAAAGAAGTGGTGCTGGTGCAGGAGTCTCCCGGTTTCATCACCACGCGCGTGAACGCGCTCATCGGCAATGAAGCGTTTGCGATGCTGGAGGCCGGCATTGCCTCGGCCGAAGATATTGATAAGGCGCTGAAGCTGGGATTGAATCATCCCATGGGCCCATTTGAGCTTGTCGATCTTGTGGGGTTGGACGTGCGCTTGAACATCCTGGAATACCTTCACCAAACGCTGGGAGAAAAATATCGCCCCAACCGTTTGCTGAAACAATATGTGCAAGACGGACGGCTCGGCAGAAAGTCCGGTCGAGGCGTTTACGACTATCCACAGCGTGTAATCGCTAGCGAGAAAACGTAGACTGATAATTGGCCAAGCTAGGAGCTAGGAAACCAGAACCACAGTGACCGGCAGTTAGAAGCCACGGTGCGCTGAGCATTTCGTTGTTCCAACCTTCGGCGACAGGCTCGAATTGAGTTATTATTGAAACGTAAGGCCATGAACGTTGATTAAATCTGGCACAAAACGCTCGCAAGTCTTGTCCGCATGGTTTTGTTTGGTAGCGGCGTTGTTGCTATTTGCTCCGCTCGTTGGAGCCGCATGGAGTGCGCACGCGGCGGCGTGCTGCACCGGGGATCATTGCCCCATCCCTGAGCATCACCACTCCAAGGCTCCCGCACACGGGTCGGATTGCGAGCATCAAACCGGAGGTATGACCGCCTGCACGATGAACTGCTGCCAAAATGCCGAGTATGTAGCGCTTGTGGCGCCGGCTTTCGTAATGCCTACTGCAACTACATTACCCAAGCCTGATCTTACGAACTCTGCCGAGTCTGTGTTAAACGCAAACAATCTTCTGCGTTCTCTCGAAGTGCTTTCTCCTCCTCCTCGACTGTCAACAATCGCCTAGTAATTAGCTGCTTCCCCTTATCCAGATACGAAAAACCCACATCGCGGCCGAATACCGCGTGCTCATAAATTTCGAGAAGAGGAGAAGTCGTGCGAAGACTTATATTTCTTGGTGTAATTTCGTTGGCGCTTATTGGAAATACATTTGCCACCGTGTTTGGCACGGTGCGCGGAATTGTGCATGATCCACAGCATCGACCAATCGGCGGCATTACCGTCGTCTTATCCGCGAAGGATTCGAATTACACGATTACCGCGTCGACGGACGCTGACGGACAGTTTCACTTTGATGCCGTGCCCCTTGGTGATTACACTGTGGCTGTTTCGGATCCTACTTTCGTGCCCGAAACGCATAGTGTAACGGTGCTGTCTGGCAGCGCGCCGATCCTGCATTTCGAATTGCATCTGGCGAGTCAAAATGAATCGGTGACGGTATCGGCCAATTCCGCGTCAGAGCAGACCGAATCAGCGACGCCCACAAATTTAATCAATCGTGAAGAGATTCGCGATACGCCGGGCGCTACGCGATCAAACAGTATGGCGATGATTACGAATTACGTTCCGGGAGCGTATATGACGCACGATCAATTACATGTGCGCGGAGGCCACCAGGTCAGCTGGCTCATCGATGGCGTACCCATTCCAAATACGAATATTGCCAGCAATCTGGGTCCGCAAATCGATCCAAAGGATATTGATACGGTCGAAGCACAACGTGGCAGTTATTCGGCGGATTTCGGCGACCGCACCTATGGAGTGTTCAATGTCGCGCCGCGCACGGGCTTCGAATGGAATAACGACGCGGAAATCGTGACCAGTTTCGGCAATTTTTATCAGACCGATGACCAGATTAATTTTGGCGGGCACACCAATCGCTTCGCTTACTACGCCAGCGCCAACGGTAATCGCACCGATTTAGGCCTGGAAACGCCAACTTCCGCGGTGATCCATGATCGCGCGAATGGCTATGGTGGATTTACTTCCTTGATGTTCAATCTGGATTCGCAAGATCAATTGCGATTCGTGTCTTCGTTGCGCCGGGATCATTATCAAATTCCTTATGCGCCTGATGATCCAGTCAGCAACGGTTTGCGGGACGCCAACGATGAAGCTGACGCGTTCGTGGCGTTTTCTTGGGTGCGCACCTTTGGCACTGGCGTGGTGCTGACGGTTTCCCCGTTCTACCATTTCAACAGTGCAAACTATGAGAGCAATCCTCACGATTTTCCGAATGCCACGACCGACAAGCGCTCCTCGGGTTACGAGGGAGGCCAGACTACGCTTTCCTATATCAAGGGCAGGAATAATGGGCGCGCCGGTCTTTATGCGTTTGCACAGCAGAACGACGAATTATTCGGGCTAGTTTTCAATGATCCCACTGATCCTTCCTTTGGGAATAACTTTCGCGATGCGCAAAGCGCCACGGGCTCGCTGGTCGCGGCTTTCGTGGAAGATGAATTTCGCGCTACGTCTTGGCTGACTCTCAATGCCGGTGTGCGCCAGACCCATTTTTCCGGAAATCTTGTAGAAAATGCCACCAGCCCGCGTTTCGGAGCCACCGTTAAGGTGCCCAAAATAAACTGGGTCTTTCGCGGCTTCTATGGACATTTTTATCAGGCGCCACCTTTGCAAACCGCTGCGGGACCGCTGCTGCAATTTGTGAGTGCTCAGAATCTGGGATTTATTCCGCTGCATGGAGAGCGGGACGAAGAATCACAATTTGGCGTGGCCATTCCTTATAAAGGATGGATTCTGGATATTGACACCTTTCGTACCCGAGCCAGGAATTATTTCGACCATAATAACGTCGGAAATTCAGACATTTTCTTCCCGCTTACGATTGATGGAGCGCTGATACGCGGCTGGGAATTGACGCTGCGGTCTCCGCAAATAGCCAAACGTGGCCAGGTTTACGTGACCTATTCGAACCAGGTAGCACAGGGTAAGGGAGCGATCAATGGCGGCTTGACTGATTTCTCTCCGCCTGGAGGAGATTATTTTCTGCTGGATCATGATCAACGAAATACGTTGCACTTCGGCGGTAATTTCAATTTACCGTGGAGCAGTTATGCTTCGACGGATATTTATTATGGGTCCGGGTTTACTAATGGAAATGCCGTGCCTCCAGAGCCCGATCATTTACCCGGTCACACGACCTTTGACGTGACTGTGGGGAAGAATTTCGGAGAGCGGTTTTCGCTAGGGGTCAGCGGCATCAATGTTGCCAATCGCAGGGTGCTGTTGGACAACAGCTTTACGTTTGGCGGCACGCATTACATAAATCCCCGCGAGATTTTTGTGCAGTTACGCTATCGCTTTCATTATTGAGGGCTGCGGCGATCGGCTCAACACTGCGTGACCAAAATGAACTTCTGCATTTTGTGGAAAGTGTTAGACTGTAAAAAATCTTAAGGCGATGGAGTTCGCCATAATCGTTCCGGATAAACTTTTCTGGATCTGATGACTCCTGGCTGCCAGGCGGCGCCAGGAGTTTTTTGCTTCCAGTGGTCTACTTCATGCTTTGAAGTCTTTGACGTCGCGGATTGGAGCGCACTTGAGGATTCTGTTGATCGCCTTATTTGGAGCTATCGGTACGCTGGCGCGTTATGGGTTGCAGGGCGTGGTGCAGGTTCGAACTGGCGGAACCTTTCCGTACGGTACATTACTCGTGAATCTGACCGGCTGTTTTTTTCTGGGCCTGATCGCGCAGTTCACCATGAATCGCATGGTGATTTCGCCCGACTGGCGCGTGGCCATTGCCGTGGGATTTTTTGGCGGCTACACAACGTTTTCCAGCTTTGGATGGGAGACGGCGAAAATGATGGAAGACGGGGAATGGTTACGTGCTTCCACCTATGTAGCTGCGAGCGTAGTCGCCGGATTGTTTCTATTAGCAGCGGGCATTCGGCTAGCTAACAAATTTTAGCGACACGGGGAGAAATGGCCATGACGCATGAAAAGTTTGAAGGTGAGCGAGTGCTGATGCGCATTCACGTGGGCGAGTCGGATAAATGGCACGGAAAATCGCTGCACGAGGCCATTGTGGAAATGTTGCGGAAAGAGGGCTTTTCTGGTGCAACGGTCTTGCGCGGGGTAGGAGGATTTGGCGGGTCTAGCGTTTATCACACGGACAAGTTGCTGCGAATGTCTCAGGATCTGCCGATTATTCTTGAAGTGATCGATACCGGCGAACGTATCGAAAAAATTCTGCCGCGTCTGGATGAGATGGTGGAGGGCGGACTGATTACTCTCGAAAAAGTGCGCGTAATTCTTTATCGGGCTGCCAAGCGGTGAATGGTAAGTGTGTTTTTCTTCGGGTGAAAACCAGCAATTGCCTGCCATAATTTCGGGATGCCTGAAAAACAAAAAACCGGATCGTGGCTGAACCGCACCGTTCTGGGTGTCGGTTTGACCAGCCTTTTTAGCGATTGGAGTCATGAGACCGCCACGGCGGTGCTGCCGGCGTTTCTTGCCGTGATTGGGGCTGGGCCGGCGTGGCTCGGAGCCATCGAAGGCATCTCCGATGGACTATCCAGTTTTGCAAAATTGGCCTCCGGGCATTTTACCGATCGATTGAAACATCGCAAGCCTCTCGCCGTGGCCGGTTACACATTTACTGCGCTCGCGACAGCATCATTTGCATTTGCGACTCACGCCCACCAAGTGTTGTTCGGGCGCACCGCGGCATGGCTCGGGCGCGGCATTCGGTCGCCGGCGAAAAAAGCCTTGTTGGCAGCTGATACTCCTCCCGGAGCTTATGGGCGGGCTTTTGGCCTGGAACGATTCATGGATACGGTGGGAGCAATCGTTGGGCCGTTAACGGCGTTATGGTTGTTAGACGTTACGGGACATTCCTACCGCAAAGTATTTTTGTGGACACTGCTGCCCGGTTTATTGGCGGCGGTTTTGTTTTGGTTGTTGGTGCGAGAAAAGCCCATCGTTGCAAAACCTAAACAATCATTTTTGGGGGGAATGCGCGCGTTGCCAGTTCCGTTTCGCAGATTACTTTTTGGCGTGGGAATTTTTGGCGCTGGAGATTTTTCACACACTTTGTTGATCCTGTACGCCTCACGCATGCTTTCGCCGCTGCACGGGCCTGCTCGTGCTGCGAGCATGGCCGTCGGTCTGTACACCATTCACAACGTATTTTATGCCGGCTCGGCATACTTGAGCGGGTGGTTAAGCGATCATGTTCGCCAGCGCAAAATAGTACTCGCCGCGGGATATGGACTTGCCGTGGTGACGGCCGTTTTATTGTGCCTGGCCACACAATCACTTTGGTTACTTGGCCTGATTTTCATTTTGGCTGGCTTGTACATCGGAACGGAAGAAGCCTTGGAGGATTCGCTGGCGGCCGAGATTGTGCCGAAGGAGCAGCACGGCATGGCCTTTGGCACTTTGGCGGCTGTAAATGCCGGCGGCGACTTTATCTCAAGCATGATCATCGGCTTTCTTTGGAGTGCTGTAAACGTGCAGATCGCTTTTGCAGTTTCCGCGATCCTCTTCTCTATCGGCGCCATCCTGATTCTTCGGCTGCGCACCTCCTGATTTGCTGTTGCACGCTGTGGCCCGCCGTGTTAGCTTTGGCGAACAAAAGGCGAATCACTCTGGAGGCCCAACTATGCCTGAATCTTTGGCCGTCCGCACCGCCGCGGACACCTCATCGATTACCCGCATGCGTGAGGTGCTGGACGGCTTTGCTTTGCGCGACCGCGACCACGAAATTCTTACCGCAATCCGGCATTTTCCCACGCGTGCGGCGCAGTGGGCACAATTACCCACCTGGGTTCGCGCGGATTTGCGCGCAGCGTATAGGGCCAAGGGCATCGAAAGGCTTTACAGTCATCAGTCCACGGCTGCTGAGGCGGCCCATGCGAGGAAAAACATTGTCATCGTTACGCCCACGGCTTCGGGAAAAACGCTGTGTTACAACCTGCCGGTTATAAACGCGATTCTGGAAAATTCCGACACTCGCGCATTGTATTTGTTCCCCACCAAGGCGCTGGCACAGGATCAACTAGCCGAAATTCATGATTTGAATCAAAGGCTCGACAACCGGTTTGGTGTCTTCACCTACGACGGCGACACTCCCAGCGACGCGCGCAAAGCCATACGCGAAAAAAGCCATATCGTACTGACCAACCCGGACATGCTGCACACCGGAATTCTTCCACATCACACCCGCTGGACGCGGCTGTTTGAGAATTTGCGATATATCGTGCTGGATGAACTGCATACCTACCGTGGCGTATTTGGCAGCCATCTTTGTAATGTGCTGCGACGCTTGCGACGCATTGCGAATTTTTATGGCTGCCAGCCGCAATTTATTTGTTGTTCAGCGACGATTGCCAATCCGGGTGAGCTTGCCGGCAAACTTCTGGAGACGGATGTAGAGGTCCTGAATACCAACGGGGCGCCGGCCGCTGAAAAAACGTTTGTGTTTTATAACCCCCCGATGGTCAACCGGGCTCTGGGGATTCGGCGAAGCTACATCAATGAAGCGTGTCGCGTTTCGCAGGAATTTCTAAAGCGCGATCTACAGACCATGGTTTTCGCTAATTCGCGTTTGCATACCGAACTGATGCTCACCTATTTGCAGCAGGCCAATCCGCAGCAGCCCGGCAGGGCCACGAACATTCGCGGATATCGCGGCGGCTATCTGCCGAACGAGCGCAGGGATATCGAACGTGGGCTGCGCGACGGGCAGATTCGAGGCGTGGTTTCTACCAGCGCCCTGGAGCTGGGCATCGATGTGGGTTCGTTGGATACCGTGGTCATGGCCGGCTACCCGGGGACGATCGCAGCGACCTGGCAGCGTGCGGGACGAGCGGGCCGACGGAGCGGCAGTTCGTGTGCCGTCTTAGTGGCTTCCTCCGCGCCGCTGGATCAATTTATTGTGAGAAACCCCGATTATTTTTTCGGCAATACTCCAGAACACGCGTTTATCCAGCCGGACAATCTGGAAATTCTCATCAACCATTTGAAATGTGCGGCGTTCGAATTGCCGATTGGCCCCGAGGAGCGCTTTGGTGATGTGGATGTTCAAGACATTTGCGCGCGCCTCGCCGAAGCGGGCTTTTTGCACCGCGCAGGCGAAAACTATCACTGGACCCAGGAAGCTTATCCGGCCGATACGGTGAGTTTGCGTTCGGTGACCAGCGACAATTTCGTGATTATCGATATTACTGGCGCTCCCGCGGTGATTGGAGAAGTTGATTTTTCGAGCGCGCTGACTACCGTGCATGAAAAAGCCATTTATATCCACGGAGGGCAGCAATATCACGTGGAGCATCTGGATTTCAAAGAGCGCAAGGCCTACGTCAAGCGTGTGGACGTGGATTATTACACTGACGCGATTCGCTACACGCAGGTTCGCATCCTGGAATGCGCTGCGGAAACGCGAGTGAGCGATTCGGTTCCTGAAATACCAGCATTGAGATCTTTCGGAGACGTGCTAGTGCGATCACAGGTGATCGGCTTCAAGAAGCTCAAGTTTTTTACCAACGAAAATATTGGCGCCGGAAATCTGGAATTGCCTGAAAACGAAATGCACACCACGTCCTACTGGATCACGCTCGAGCGGCCACTGCTGGAGTCACTGCCGTTTACGATTAGCGAGCGGCAGAGCGGGATGTTTGGATTGCTGCACGCTCTTGCCACCGTTGCCACTCTGCTGTTGATGTGCGACCGCCGCGACCTGGGGACCGCCATTGGAGAGAAGCCGCCATATCCCAATGATCAAGACACGGCGATGGACGCCGTGCAACTGCGGGATCGTGTTTCTCAGAATGCCAAGGAATTTTTTGAGCCAAATTTATATTTGTTCGACGCTTATCCGGGTGGGATTGGATTCTCTGAGCCGCTGTACCGCGCGCATGAGATTTTGACTCAGCGGACGCGAGAGTTGATCGTCGCGTGTGAATGCGCCGCGGGCTGTCCTTCGTGTGTGGGGCCTGCTGGCGATCTCGCTCCGAGAGCGAAGGAAGCTGCGCTGGCTATTTTAGACCGGATTTGCAATTCGAAGAGTGAGGCCCGATAGATGGCCGCACTCGATCACAAATTCTCGCGTTTAGCGGCATTAAAACCTTCGCGTCCCCCGGCGCTACCATCAACAACGCTACGCGAACCGTGCGAAGAAGATACTATGGCGCGACTCCTTGGCGCCGGTGTCTCCACCAACCGTTTTGGCGAACATCTTGCCGTGCGAAACTGGTTTTCCACGCCGGAATTTGTTGCTCCTCACTCGACCTGTTTACAGCTGCTCTGCCAACAACGCGACAAAGTGATTTCGCGTCGCACCTGGGCGGCGCTGGAAAATCCTGAAAAGTGGCTTTTTCTGGACACCGAAACTACCGGACTTGCTGGCGGCACCGGAACTTACGCATTCTTGATCGGCCTCGCATGGTGGGATGCCGGAGGTTTGCAGGTCGAGCAATTATTCATGCGCGATTTTGCCGAGGAGCATTCCGTGTTATGCCAGCTTGCAGCGCGGCTCGCGGAGCGGCCGGTGCTGGTGACCTTCAACGGGAAAACATTCGATTGGCCGCTACTCCAAAATCGCTTCAGGATGACTCGTTCCATTGCCGTGCCGAGTTTGGCGGCTCATCTGGATTTGCTTCATCCTGCGCGCTCGCTTTGGAAATTTCGCCTTGGAACCGTTCGCCTGACCGATCTGGAGCGCGAAGTTTTGAATCCGACACTGCTTGGATGGTGCAGACAAGGTGATGTGTCCTCGAAATTTATCCCGCAGTTTTATTTCGATTACCTTCGCGGCGGTCCGCCGGAACCGCTTCTTGGCGTTGCGCGCCACAATCAAATGGATCTTCGAGGATTGGCGGCCCTGTTTGGAAAAATCAATGCACTACTGGCCGAGGAGACCAGTCCTGACGAGCCGATGTACGGCCTGGATCTTTTTGGACTATCAAAGTTTCTGCATCGCAACGGCGATAAAGGGCGCGCGCAAGTTGCCTGCGCTCAAGCCGTCGGTCTGGGTTTGCCGGTGGAGTTTCACTCGCGGGCTCAGTACGACTTGGCGCTAATGGCCAAACAAAAAGGTGAGCATCAACGTGCGGCGGAACTCTGGCACGAGATTCTGGCCAATTCCGGAAATGCCATTCACGCCTGCGAGCAGCTCGCCATTCACTATGAGCAGCGTGTCAAGGATTATGAGCGAGCGCTGGAGTTTGCGCACCGGGCTCGTAGGCTATTGCGTACGCAGGCTAACCAGGCGAACGTGTTCACGCGGGGCGGATTTGCGCGTCGTGAAGACTTGTCGGTGAAACGAATCAAACGACTGGAAGGCCGCTTAACAAGGCGTACCGGAAGGCTACTGGCGTTGACCGACGCGAGCGCCGCCGGCACGGTCTGAATCCCACCCCCGATTTGGAGGAAGGCTGGTCATGGTTCTCTCCGCGGGCTTGGTGGGATCGATTGGAGGTTCGGGGGAGGCGGGCCAGGCAATCGCTTTGGTGATGCCGTCAAACACCGGACGCATGGTTCCTTCGACGGTCAAGCATTTGGCCTCCAAGCATCGTAGATAAACGCCGCCGTCCATCGAATCGAAAGAAAAGAAGTTGGGGCGTCGAAACAGTTTCGAACGCTGATCGTATTTCTTCTCCAGAGCCTCAGAATATTGGCCGAAAAAACGTGCCGCTTCGGCTGTGTTGCTGAGGCGTAGCAGGCTTACAAGTACAAGACGCTTGGTGCGTTTATGTTCGTAAACCACGTAACGATCCCCATCCCACGCAGCCGCGAGCGTTTTCGCGCGGTCTTCACCAAGAAATTGTTTCAACACTTCTTTCCAGCCGAATTCACCCATCACGTTTTCTTCCAGCTTGGTCCAATCCGGTCCCAGCAATTTGCCGACGTCCGGCAAAGTCTCCAGTGACGGCATTTTGCCTGCATGATAAAGGTCCGGATGCATAATCTGCTGGGTCGAAATGGGAGGTTTGGAAAAAACTTCAGGGAGCCCCTTCCAACCGTTGCCTTTCAATAGCTCAGCGGAAAATGTAAGACCCGCGAAATAGGGAAATACCAACGCATCTTTCAAAAACGGCGGAGCCTTTTTTAAGGCTGGCGTGCTGCCCATATCACCGACGAGCATAGCAGGATCGATATCGGGGAGGTCCGCAAGCGATCGGCCACTTTCGTTCAGTAAATAATCGATCATGGCCGCCATGGCGCTACCTTCAAGGACCGCTTCTCTAGCGAGTTCGCCATCATCGTTCGGCCTGGCAGCTTTGACCCACGTCTCAATTTGAAAATGCTGATCCTCCAGGGCATGGGTCAACTCGTGAGCCATGACCATTCTTTGATCCGCCAGAGGAATCCAATCAGCGATGTAAAATTCGTGGGCTTTGGGATCATAGAGACCGGCGATCTGCTCGGTCAGCAGATCGACCATAAACGAATCGATATCGAAACCCTTGGGCAGGAGCCCAAATGCTTCCGCGCTTCGAGAAGATGCGTACCGCTCGGCAGGCTCTTTGTCCTCATTCATTTCGCTTATGACGTAGGCGCGAATTTCTTCCCGGGAGCGAAGAGTTTTCTTCACGGGGGTGCGCAATTTCAAGCCGGTAATTTGGCTCATCTGCGCGAGGACTTCGTCGGCGGCGGCGGTGAATTCAGCGGTAGCTGCGGACTTGGCAGGATCCGGCGCGGTGATGGCGGGAGATTTTTGCGCAAAGGTCCTGCCGCAGGTGAGGGAAAGAACCAGTACGACCCAACCCAGCGCGCGAGGGGAAACAGGATCCCGTAAAATAAGCATGGTCTTGCAGAATAACAGATTCAGGAGTTTTTTCACGGGATGCACATGGGGCAATTTCATGCCTCCGGGAGTCCTTGTTCCGCATCCTTAACAAGATGGTAATAGTAGTGTACCCTGCTCGTAGGAAATGCTTGGATTTGAGGAAAAAATGCTACCAGGTCTACGCTTGCGGCGCGTCCGCGAGCACTTGGGATTGACGTATCGGGACGTAGAGCGTTGCAGCTACGAGATCGCCGCAAAGCGGGGCCGCCCGGAATTCATTCTCCACATCAGCCGCCTGGCGGATATGGAAAACCGTAATGTGGTGCCGGGACTGCATAAATTGTATGCGCTGGCTGTCGTTTACCATTTAAATCCCGCGGAGATTTTCCGCTGGTATGAGGTTCCGGTGGACGAGTTTTTCGCGGACGGAGCAATGTTCCCTGCTCCGCAGACACATCTCGGCTCGCCGCCGACGTCGCTGCGGGTTCCACTGCGATTTGATCCCGCTTTTGATCCGGCGCGCACCACCTATCTTTCACGCATGGTGGAGCAGTGGGGTAACTTAGAAGGTACCCTGCTCAATGGTCACCAAAAATATCGTTATGGCTACATTGGTCTAAATGACCGGCGAATGACACCATTATTGCGGCCCGGAAGTATCGTCATGGTGGATGTCTCCATACGGCGAATACAGGACGTGGATTGGACGTCGGAATATGACCGCCCGCTGTACTTTGTGGAAGTGCGAGAAGGCTACCGGTGCGGATGGTTTCATCAGGACGGCTCGCGACTGGTTATGCAACCGCACCCGCTCTCACGCTGTATGCCGGAATGGTGGCAAATGCCGGACGAAGCGGAAATCGTTGGGCGGGTGACCGGCGTGGTTACGCGGTTGAACGAGCCGTGGAACAATTGCGCTGAAGTATTTCCAGCAGCGCACGCAGGTTCGAACAGAAAAGCTCCTTGAGATAATCCGGAGCGTGTTCCGGCAACAACACACGATAAGCTTCCATACGTTGCCAATGTGCCGCGCTGACCTCGCGGCCACCCTGCATGGCGTCCAAACATGCGCCCAAATCCGCTTCCTGGGTAGCTAGCGGCCTCTCCAGGATTTTCTCGAAGACTTGTTCATGACAAATCTCGAGAGCCTGTTGAATGGCGGAATCCGGATAGAGCGCCGCGAGACCCGCATGTTCGTATCTCCCGCTGGATAAATCCCGCAACGAAGCAATGTAGGTCAAGCGCGACAGAAGGCCTGGGATTCCCGCCAGAGTAGTCATGGTGAAATCCTGAATGATCCGCCGGTTCTGTTGGAGTTGTGTGAGAGTTTCCATAAGGGCGTAGCGCTGTTCCGCAAGCAGAACTTTTTAAACTAGCAAGCTTAATCTCTCCTGTTTCCGTTCATGGTGAGCCCAGGAGGCTACAACATGAACAGAAGCAAATGGTATCTCGCCGCTGTCCTGGGTCTTGTCGGATTGATGGTAATGCCCGCGGCCTTATTCGTCAATTACAACAAGAACGTTAACGTCGCCGACGGAAGCCCATTGCCGCCACCACCAAGTCCGCCGGCTTTTATTTCTTAGGCTAGCAGGGTCCGCAACCTGACTGGCGGCTGTGGACCCTCCCACGCTGCACCTCTTGCCGGCATTTTTCCCAACCTTGCCTGCAGACTGGAATTTGTTCGCTTGCTTACTATAAAGGTATAAACATGTTAGCATGCACGCTTGACCTTGGATTTCCCAACAATCGTCGACTACCTATGGGCCGCCACCTTTTTGCTGCAAGTTGTCTTGTGCGCACTGCTCTTCATGCGCGGTTATTTTCGTAGACTGCCTTTCTTCACTGCTTACATCGTCCTTAATCTCTGCCAAGCGCTATTTCTGTACGCGATATATCACCACTTCGGCCACAATTCCATGCCAGCTTACGTCGCCGGCTGGGTGTCGGAGACCATCACTCTCGCGGCCCGAGTGTTCGCCACGGTGGAGTTGTTACGGCTCGTGTTGCTTTGGTATCGGGGCATTTGGGGCCTGACGTGGCGGCTGCTGGCGTGCGTCTGCCCGATGGTATTACTTCTTATTGGCGCCTTTTCACGCTCAGATGCTCCGGTGTTCGTTATGCAAGTCGACACTGGGCTTCACGTGATTTTTGCTGTTGCGCTTGTTCTATGCCTCGGACTAATTCACTACTATCCAATTCGGGTGGAGCCCGTTTATAAGGTGTTGTTGTCAGGGTTCTGCTGGTACTTATGCGCAAGGATTCTGACTAATACCGTTCTTCATGGTTACTCGTATGCCCAATACATCCATTACTGGCCTATGTGGCAGACCCTGGCGATTTCCTCTTATTTGTTAGTGCTAATCCTGTGGGGAAGTGTCCTGTCAAAGCCGCTTCCGGCTATGCTGCAGCGGCAAGCCCTTCTGCCAGATTCGGTGTACACCCATATTTCTCCTGAGATTAACGATCAACTTCAGGCCATAAACAGGCGGTTGATGAACTTCTGGAAAATTGAGGAGCCGCCGCAGTGAATTACTCCGTAGCGGTATTTGCGAGTATAGGCCTGTTGCTATTGCTGGTAATGGCGTGGTTGGCATTTTCGGCGACGCGCAAACGCCCAGAAGTCGTCCGAAAGGAAAGCCGAGATCGTGAGTGCGTTCATATTTCCAAGCTGCCACAAATCAAACAAGCATTGGCTGATTCGGATTTTATGTATTTGAACGAGCGGGGATACCCCGCGCTTGCCAAACGAATTAAAAAGGAACGGCGGCGCATTGCGCTTAATTATCTAGCTTGTTTGCGAGTCGAATTCGAGAAACTGTTGCACCTTGCTCGCATGGTCGCGGCAATGTCACCCAACGTTGCGGTCGCGCAGGAGATTCAGGGTTTGCGGCTAAACTTGGAATTTTCGTACCGCTATTATTTGATTTACTTCCGATTAGTCAGTGGCGTAGCTCCCCTGGAGGCCATCGGAAGTCTCAGCGATATGGTTAGCACATTGACGATTCGAATGGAAACAGCTATGAACGAGCTCGGTGAGCGGGCTGCTCTAGGCGGCGCGGAGTTATTACCTCACAACGGTGGTGGGTTGGACGCGGGTGGATAGCAGCACATTGATGGCATCCAGCAGTTTCGTCTTATCCAGTGGCTTTTTTAGAACAAACCCAGCTGTAGCCTTTTCGTCAAAGGCTTCATTCCGCAAGCCCGGAGTGTACATCCTGATCACTCGTTGAGAAAGTGCGGGTCTCTGTTCGACAAGCCAGTCGAAGAAGCTTTTTGTGAGATGCGCATCGGCAACATCGCAATCCGCAAGAATAACGTCAAAATCGTATTTGTCGATAAGCGCATGGAGTTCATCTCTGTTTTTAGCAGTGTGAACCTCGTACTCGTGCGCATCGAGGATTCCGTTCAATGATTGCAAAATGGCGTGATCGGAATCCACGCAGAGAATCAATCCATGTCTTTCACCGCTGTCGGCTGGTGAGTCTCCACTCAGCGACGTGGGAGAACCATCAAGGGGCAATTCGATGGTAAAGGAAGCGCCGCGATGAGGAAGATTGCGGACGCGAATGGTGCCGCCGTGCTCGGTCACAATTCCGTAGCAGATGCTTAAGCCCAGACCGGTTCCTTTGCCTACCGGCTTGGTAGTGTAGAAGGGATCAAAAACGCGAGAGGCTTCCTGTACCCCGGGACCGCTGTCGGTAAATTCCACAAAAACTCTGGCTTTGTCCGAACGGGTGGTGACCCACAAATCGCCATCGGCGGAACTTTCCAAAATGGCATCGACAGCATTGTTTACCATATTGAGGAAAACCTGCTGCAATTGATGTGGATCGGCGGACATAACTGGAAGGTCTGGGGCCAAATTCAAATGCACGCGAATGTTGCTCATGCGCAGGTCGTAGTCGCGCAGCGCCAGGGTATCTTCGAGGATGTGATTAATCATGGTGGGCAGGCGTTCAGGTTTGTGCTGACGGGCGAAACTCAACAAATTTTGCACGATGCGATGAGTACGCTGCGCCTGCTTGTAAAGCTTTTCGGAATATTCCATTCCCTGTGGGCCCATTTGGCCACTGGCGCTTAGTAGCTGGCTGTATCCGAGAATGGCGGTCAGCGGATTATTCAATTCGTGAGCAACTCCGGATATTAGCTGCCCGACGGCTGCCATTTTCTCGCTATTCAAAAGCTGTTCCTGAGTGCGGCGAAGATTTTGATAAGCCTGGCGCGACTCGTCATACAACAAGGCTCTTTCCGTGGCGTTGGAGATCTGGCTGCCAACGGCGATGAGCAAGTTAACGTCTGCGGGAGAAAATTCACGCGCCGTTCGGCTGCCTACTACCAGTCCGCCGAGAGGACGCCCCTTTGACCACAGCACCACAACGTAAGAAGAAACGATCCCTTCTTTGGTCAAAGCGTCGCGAAAAATCGGCGGCAGTGCAAGCCCGTGAGCGGATAAAAAGGTCGCGTGTACCGCTTTAATGTGTTCGAGCAACTCCGGTTGTAGCGCGACTGCCGGCAGATGCCGCGCGTATTCGGACCGCTGGCCAACGCCAGCGACGCGCCGCAGGGTCGTGCCGCTCTCGTCGAAAAGAAATAGGGAAGATGTATCCAGGCCGAACAATTCGGACAGCTGAGTCAACGTCCTCCGAAGTGAATCGGTCAGATCCATGGATTCAGTAAGGGTCTGAGCGATGGAGTTCAATACCATGAGCTCACGATTTCTACGACGAATTTCGTGCTCAGCCCGTTTTCGTTCACTTATGTCCAGCACGAATCCCTGGTAGGCCGTGACATTCCCGGAATTGTCGCGGATGGCGACGGAGGATTCCAGCACCGTTCGCACTTCCCCATCCTTGCGCCGCACCTCGAATTCGAAGTCCGCGACGTTACCATGTTCATGTAGCAGTCTTTTCAGCCGATCTCGTTCTGAAGCGTTTACGTAAAGAGAGCTGGCGATGTCGATGTTCAGCAACTCGTCACGGGAATCGTAACCGGTCATTCTGAGCAGCGCGTCGTTGAAATCCAGGAAGCGCCCCTGCGGCGTGGAAATGAATACCCCTTCTTGTACGTTGGAAACCAGAGTGCGGTATTTTTCTTCCGCGCGTTTGCGGTCGGTAATGTCTTTGAGAACGTGTACGGTACCCAGTGGATTTCCCGCGGTATCGGAAAAAGTGGAATTTGAGGCCAGAAAATAACCTCGCAGCCAGGGGTCGGGATCGTCTCCTTCGCCGGCCACCCCTTCGCAAAAAGGACAGATGTCGTAGGTCACTCCATTGCGGGGCAGCAAGTTCATGACCGTGCGACCTACCAGCGCGTGGATGTCTCTGCCCAACAAATGGCTCAACCTTTGATTCGCTCGCAAAACACGGCCCTGTCCGTCGTGGACCAGGATCGGATCGCCGATGGAGTCAAAAGTGTAAGCCCACTGCTTCTGAACGGTGGTGAGTTGTTCGAAGAATCGTACGTTTTGCAACGTTAAACCAAGAAGATTGCCGATATTGACCAGATATGCGATTTCGTCCGGTTGGAAGCGCTTTTCTCGCGTGGAGCCAACGCCGAGAATTCCCAATGGCCCGGTCTTGCCGCGAAGCACAATCGCAATCATTTCTCGAACCGCCGGCTCCGCGACACAAGGCCATATGTCTCGATCGGTCTCGGGATATAAACGCAGGAATTCTGGGGATCCCTCGTGAAATAATTTCGCCAACCACGGCTCGGTCAGCGGCAATTGGGCGCATTCGCTGAGGAACGAGTCGCTGAATCCCACCGACGCACGCACCGCCAGGTGCGCCCCGGAGCCTTCTCCTTCAATCAAGCGAATCAAGCCGTGCGTGGCACTCAGGCTTTCCACAACTTGAACAAGCACGCTGTCGAGCAGTTCGCGAACTGAAAGGCTCTGGGTGCTGGCAGTGGTCAGCAGCGTGAGCCTGCGCATCTTGTCATTCAATTCATCGGTGCGCGCGCGGCCACTCTCCAGCACCACCACGATCATGGCGATGCCCATCGCCACGCCTAACAGATCATCAAAGGCCATACGCAGTAGAAATACCGGGGATTCAGTCCACAACGGCCGGTCTAGCCCGTGAAGACCACATGCGAAAAGCAGGCCGGCGAGCAACTCTGCACCGTGTCCCGAACCGTATCGTTCCTGGGCAGCACGCCCGCGCCAGAGCATCCAGCCCGCGGCCAGAAGAACAGCACTCTCAATCACGGCGCTGGCCCAGCGGGCCAGACCTGCGTGCAGTCCATTGGCCTCAAGATAGAAAACAGTGACAAGGATCAACGCCATGGGCGGAAAAATTGGCCAATGTAATCGGTCAGATGCCACTGTGTACTGGATGACGGCAATGAGAAATAACAACGCGCTGGCGACATGTCCCACGACCAGCATGACCCCAAAGCCCCGCACAGGGGTGATTGCCAAGGCCGCTTCGCTCATGGAAGTCAAGGTAAAGACAGACCAACCTATAAGCCAGGAACGAAAATAATTGGAATGATGATCCCTGCGAAAGAGAAGAAACAGGACCAGCAGAACAATGGAGGACGCGGCTTCGAAGAAAGCGATGCTTAAGAGGCCTTGATTTTCTAACACGATGCGCCCTTTCCACGCAGAGATGCCGCAATGCGAGCTGGGCAGCTACGGCGGGAGACTCATGAATGGACCACAAAAGCTACTAGAGAGAAGCCTATCGCGACGCTAACACGCTATTTTCTTACTAGGCAAGGCTTCGCCATTCGGTGTGTGCCGTCCCATATAATGACTACAGGGAGCCAACCGACGTGCCAACCGAAGTGGAGATGGAAAATATCCTGGTTGTAGATGACGAGGAAGCAATTCGGGAAGTTGTCTCAACCATGCTGGAGTCCAGGGGATATCACTGCACGACCGTTCCCAATGGTCGAGCCGCTCAGGAACAAGTCAAGCGCTCTACGCCGGACCTGGTTCTAAGCGACATGATTATGCCCGAGATGGACGGGCTCAAGTTGCTGGAGTGGATGCGCCAGTACGATCCTGAGGTTCCGGTTATCATGGTTACCGCCATTCATGATATTTCCACTGCGCTGGAATCCATTCGCAGGGGCGCCTACGATTACATCTTGAAGCCCTTCGAAAAGGATCAGTTATTTCTGGGCGTTGGACGAGCGTTGGAACATCGCAGGCTGATCACCGAGAACCGCAGTTACCAGCGCAACCTTGAGCAACTGGTTGAGGAGCGTACTGCGCAATTAACCGGCGCACTCGCCCAGCTGGAGCAATCCTACGATGACACCCTGGAGGCGCTGGGTAGCGCCCTGGACTTAAAAGATGCGGAAACGGAGGGCCATTGCCAGCGCGTGACTGCGTTTTGCATATCGATCGCCAAAGCGATGGACGTGCCAACAACTTATCTCCCAGTGCTGGCGCGAGCGGCGTTTTTGCATGATATTGGAAAAATGGCTATACCCGACGGGATTCTCAGAAAACCTGGTCCTTTGAACGACGAAGAGAAGCAGATCATGAGGAAGCACTGCGATATCGGTTACAACATGCTTATTCGCATACCATTCCTGCGCGATGCCGCGGAAATCGTGCTCGCGCATCAGGAATTTTTTGATGGCTCTGGTTACCCGAGGAACTTAAAAGGCGAACAAATACCGCTCGGAGCCCGCATTTTTACCATCGCCGATTCCATGGACGCCATGATCAGCGACCGGCCCTATCGCAAAGCCCTGCCACTATCCCATGCTCGCGGTGAAATTAAGCGCTGTTCGGGCACGCAATTCGATCCCAAAGTCGTGGAAGTGTTCATGGACATTCCGGAGGAGCACTGGATCGAGCTACGCGAAAATCTGGGCTCGCCATTCCGGCTTGCGCATCTCAGGAATTTTCCCTGAGTTTCTCGCCGATCAAAGCAACTAAAGCCTGCATGCCAGTGGCGAACTGTACCTCTGGCGTGATCAGACTTACCACTAGATATCCATCCGCTGAAAAATCGTAAAAGTGCCCGGGGTGAACATACACCCCGCGCTTATTTAACAATTCTAGGGCGAGGTCGTCATCAGTTCCCGTCACCGGCACCTTCACTATGGCGTACCAGCCTCCTTCCAGATTTAACCGCATACACAATTTCTGCGCGGAGAGCGCCTTGTCGAGGTGATCTAGATTTGTTCGCGCACGCTCCAGGCACTGCTGCTGGAAATTGTGGCGCAGTTCCAGCAACAAGGCCGGCAGGCCCAACTGCATCGGAGTGTTCATCGATAAATAGGTATCTGAGATCATTTCCAGTCTTGCGACCGCTTTTTGTTTTATCGTCTCCGGCCCTGTGGCGATCAGCCAAGCAACTTTCATCTGCGGCAAACCGGAGATTTTGGACAGACCGCTCATTGTGAACGTCAACGCTTTATTGTTGGAGGCAAAGGTCGGAAGGATGTCTGTGCCGAAGGAGAAATCCAGGAAAACTTCGTCGGCAATGAGAGCGAGCTCGCCTTCCAGGCAAATCTGGTTCAACCGATCCATGTCATCGGCCTTGCAGAAATGACCCGTCGGATTATTTGGGTTTACGACTATTATGGCGCGGGTGCGCGGAGTAATGGCCCGTTGCAAAGCGTGGAAATCAATCTGCCAGCCATAATCGTAAATCAATGGATAAGGCGCCGTGACCACATCTTGAATATCGGCGAGAAAATTGAAGAGAGGATAGCCCGGCTGCGGAACCAACACTTCATCTCCGGGATTGCAAAGCGTGCGAAATACAAATGAATAGGCTTCGCTGGTGCTGGTAGTCAGAAAAATATCATTGACGTTAACCGCGCAGTTGCGCGCTCGATAGTAATTGGCGACCGCGTTGCGTGCCGGGACCAGCCCCTGAGGAGCCGGGTCGTAATTCAGGCTTGCCAGCTGGCTAAGCGCTCCTAAAATCTGTTCTGCCTCAAAATAAAAACCACACTTTGTGGGATTCGATTCGGTTAAGTCGATTACCGGTTTACCAGAAGCGAGGCGATTGGCCAACGCTTTACTGAGTGGGTTAGGCTCCAGGTTCCACGCTGTGCGATCTGAAAACATTCGCCGAAGGTTAGCATGACCGGCGAGAAAAGCTGCTCAATCTGTTATTAATTCACTGCCGGTTATCGGCCCAAGTAAAGAAGTACCGCCAGGAAGATCCACAACGCATCGAGAAAATGCCAGAAATAGGACGTAACTTCCGCTGCGGTGGTTTGCGTGACTTTGGCGTGCTCGAAGTTGCGAAACGATACGAACAGCAGAGCGGCTACGCCCGCTACGATGTGGAGTGCGTGCGCACCGGTAAACAAATAAAAAAAGCTGCTCGAAGGATTGGTGGCCAGGTAGACCCCTTGAACCACAAGCTGGCGCCAAACAAGGATCTGTCCACACAGGAAAACGAGACCCAGAGCTGTGGTTATGGACCACCACGTGCGAAATGCGGATCGATCTGATCGCGCCAGCCGCCGCCGGGCGACTTCCAGCGTGACGCTGCTGGTAAGTAAAATCGCGGTGTTTACCCAAACTAAAGCCGGAAAACGAAAAGAATTCCAACCGGACTTAAAGCCTATGCGAACAAGGTAGGCGCTTACCAGCGCCATGAAAAACATGAGGATGGAAATGATCGCTACTGCGATGCCGCTGTAATACCGCTTTGGCGAGGTAGGCCCGGAATCCCTGCGTCTTGAGCTGTCGTCGTCCCCGCCATCGCCGCCAGCAGGTGGCTTGCCTCCGCCGCCACCGCCAACATTTTCAATAATTAGTTCGATCTCTTGAACATCTACTGTGTATGACACGGTAACCTCAATGCAACCTCAGAACCGGAAGAGAGGGAATGGAAGCTCAAAATTTCACTAACCAGCTAACGCCGTTATGACCATACGCCGTTTGCTACAGAAAAAATGGTGCGGTCGAGAGGACTCGAACCTCCACGCCTTGCGGCGCTAGCACCTCAAGCTAGTGCGTCTGCCAGTTCCGCCACGACCGCCCCGTATTTTCAACTGCTTACAGCCTGCTTTGCAGCATCGCCCGCGTCTGCGACCATTTTGCGACTAATTTCCCGGCGAGCCTGAATCATCGCAGCAGCATCTGCCAAATCGTTTTCGTCCGTAATATTATAACGGCTGAAAACTGAATCGGTTTGATGACCGCTGATTTTCTTGGCCACGTCGCGTGAAACCCCCGCTCTGGTCATGTTGCGGACTGCCGACCGCCGAAAGTCGTGTAACAAAACTGAAACCTTGGCGGCTTTGCACATCTTACGCCAAGAGACCCGGAAGTCCAAAACCTGATCTCCATTCGGCCACGTAAATAAAAAGTCTTGCGCCTGCTTGCCCTCCACAAGCGGTTTGACCAAATCAAACACTTCTGGGGTCATCACAACCTTACGCCCCTGGCCGCTTTTGGTTTCGCCAGTCCAAAGGCAGATCGTCCGGCCCTCCAAATCTATCTGATTGACCCGAAGCCCGAGCAACTCAGACTTCCGAAAACCAAAGTTGTAGGCAATCGCCATTAGTG
>Ga0307475_10000578_pt1 | contig 21919 bp, 15 predicted proteins | sample atmos_gasesECM1C_FD_203317 | JGI IMG/M metagenome (GOLD analysis project Ga0307475, IMG submission 203317) | Hardwood forest soil microbial communities from Morgan-Monroe State Forest, Indiana, United States - atmos_gasesECM1C_515 | ecosystem: Environmental > Terrestrial > Soil > Temperate... | reverse complement strand
AGAACGGGCTACTCGCGCAATGGAGCGAGCTTGCATTCCGCGGAAATACAAAGAGTGCGACTTCGAAAGCTTTGCCACCGATTTAGGCGGCGAGTGGACCTCTGAGCATGCGCGCTCGCTTGGACAAGTGAAGCTTCTCGTGCAGGGATTTGTAAGAGACTACCCGGCTCTGGACGACAGAGGCCTCCTGTTCATGGGTGGTCCGGGAGTTGGTAAAACACATCTTGCGATTGCTGCCTTAAGGGACCTTATAAAGCGTGGGCACAATGGGTACTTCTGCGAATACGGCTCTCTCCTGAGACAAGTTCAAGCGAGTTATCGACCGGACAGCGATGCAACTGAAATGAGTATTCTTGACCCGATCCTTAAAACAGAAGTATTGGTCCTGGACGACCTAGGTGTAATCAAGCCCTCCGATTGGGTGAGGGACATTGTTGGATACATTCTGAACAAGCGATACGTAGATGGTTCTCTAAACTTGGACAATCGGCGCTGCACGATCATCACAACGAATTACCTCGATAGGGTTGATGATAAGAAAGAGCCGGTGCGGGACTCTGCGGGGCGACTGGTCGTCGTTCACAAAGACTCCCTAACCGACCGCATAGGTGAAAGAACACGATCACGTCTATTTGAAATTTGTAAGACTATGCAGATTGATGCACCGGATTTCCGCCGCTTTTCCAAACACCAAGCTGGCCGTGCTCGCGCATGAACAATGAATCCTTGCGTCCACTCACTGCGCATATTTTCGCTTCTAGGGTTCATTGACATACAGCGAAGGCGGCGCGTATCATTTTGACGTTGCAGCGTTTTGAACGCCCGCAGCATGTTTGTCCTCGGTGACCGCTCAGCGGTTAACCTCCTTGCACAAACCCCTATTGGGCCATCGCAAGGAATTTTATCGACACAAGGAAGCCATCTCCCGGAGGCCATCAACCATGTTTCCTGACCATGACAACCCGTCAACCGCGGCGGCCGCCGCTCCTGCACAAGATTCCGAATCAGAAAACGCAAAGAACGAAGGAAATCCTGCAAACGCCGGCGCCGGCGAAGTCGTAGCCGAGGTCAACGCGGCCAAGGAAGAAGGCGCCGCTCCCGTTCTGCGGGGCGACGGTGGTTCGCGCCCGGAGCATACGTCCGCGCCGACACCGCAAGCCGAAGCGCAGGAGACGCACGCCAAGGAGGCCGCTGCTCCCGTCGACGCCGAAGCTGCCGCAGCCGCCGAAGAAGCCGCCGGCTCCGAAGAGATGAGCAAGTTGATGGAGCAGTACGGCGAGCCGCAGGAAACGGCGTCGCAAAACGAAATTATTGAAGTAAAGGTTGTGGCCTACACCGAACAAGGCGTGGTCGTTGACCTCGGGCAAAAAACGGAAGGCCTGATTCCCGCGGTGGAGTTTTCCGAAAGCGACATCCCGCGCCCGGAACCCAATGCCACCATTGAAGTGCAGCGCACCGGCGAACACAAAGAAGGCTACCTCATCGTCTCGTACCAAAAGGTGCTGCGCCGCCGCACCTGGGAGCGCATCGACGCCGCTTTCAAGGCCAAGGATACCGTCACCGGCAAAGTAGTCGACCGCATCAAGGGCGGCCTGGTGGTCGACGTCGGGGTGCGCGCGTTTCTTCCCGGATCGCAGTTCGATCTGCGCCCCACGCAAAACCTCGACAACCTTCTCGGGCAGGAAATTCAGGTTCGCATCACCAAGCTCAATCGGCGCCGCGGGAACGTAGTCGTCAGCCGCCGCGCGCTGCTGGAAGAAGAGCTCCACGCCAAGCGAGCCGCGCTGATGGAAACGCTGACGGAAGGCCAGGTGGTTCACGGCCACGTCAAGAACGTGACTGAGTACGGCGCTTTCGTGGACCTCGGCGGAATTGACGGCTTGCTGCACCTCACGGACCTGAGCTGGGGCCGCGTCAAGCATCCTTCCGACATCGTGAAGCCGGAGCAGGAGCTGGATGTCATCATCCTCAAGTTCGACAAGGAAAAGCAGCGCGTCTCGCTCGGACTGAAGCAACTGCAGCCCGATCCTTGGGTGAACGCCGCCGAAAAATATCCGGCAGGCGGCAAGGTCAGGGGCAAAATCGTCGGCGTCGTGGACTACGGTGTTTTCGTGGAGCTCGAGCAGGGCATCGAAGGCCTGGTGCACGTCTCGGAAATGAGCTGGAACAAGAAGGTCACCCATCCCTCCAAGATCGCGAAGGTCGGCGAAGAAGTTGATGTCGTCGTGCTGGACATCAAGCCCAGCGACCGCCGCGTCTCCCTGGGGATGAAGCAGGCCCTGCCTGATCCGTGGCTGCAAGTCGCGGAAAAATATCCGGTGGGCACGGTGATTACCGGAAAGGTGCGCAACATCGCGGAGTTTGGGGCCTTCGTCGAGATCGAGGATGGCTTCGACGGCCTCGTGCACGTCGGCGATGTCAGTTGGACCGGGCGGGTGAAGAATCCGCACGAAGTCTTCCGCAAGGGCGAGCCGGTCACCGCCAAGGTGCTGAAGATCGACCCGGAGAATCGCCGCGTCTCCCTCGGCATCAAGCAGGTCAACGACATCTGGGGCGATTGGTTCAAGACTCACAAGGTCGGACAACTCGTTAAAGGCAAAGTTTCGCGCATCGCCACGTTCGGCGCTTTCGTGGAACTCGGCGAGAACATCGAAGCGCTTTGCCACAACACCGAAATCGAAGATAAACGCAGGCGCGACGAAGGTGCGTCCATGCATCGCACCTCCACCGGACCCCTGAAGAGTGCCGGACCTCTCGAGCCCGGCAAGGAATACGACTTCAAAATAATCAAGATCAGCCCGGAAACGCGTCGCATCGGCTTGAGCTATCGCGCCGCCGTCAAGCAGGTGGAGCGGCGGGAGATCGAACAGTACAAGTCGACGACGAAGTCCTCATCGACGGCGACCATCGGCGACGCCATCCAGTCCAAGCTTTCGGCACGTTAAAGGGTTCCAAAGCAGCGAAGTCAGCCACAGGGGCAGGCGGCATAATTTCATTTACGTGCGGGCCGTTTTAGTGATAGGAAGAGGGGCACATCAGGTGACGCTGCTCCTCTAAGCCGTTTAGCATCATGGGCCAAGGTGACGACGAAGCGGCAGTGCGGCGATCCATTCTCAGGCTAGGCGACGAGGCGACGGGACGATGACCAAGCAACCCACACTGACCAAGGCTGACCTGATCGAAGAGGTCCTGCGCGTAACCGAACTGGCGCGCAAGGAATCGGAGACCATAGTCGAAACGATCTTCGACAGCATCATCGGCGCGCTGCAAAAAGGCGAGAAAATCGAGATTCGCGGCTTCGGCAGCTTCCGCACTCGCGAGCGCCGCGGCAGAGTGGGGCGCAACCCCAAGACCGGGGAAAAAGTGGAAGTGCCGGCAAAAAAGATTCCCTTCTTCAAGCCCAGCAAAGAGCTGAAAGATTTCGTAAACACTTCTGACGGCGAAGGCGCCTCCGTCTCCGCTCCCTCTTCCAGCTAACTGCGAACACAAGCTCTTGCCGTGGCGCCGGCATCTTGCCGGCGTTTTAGAGCGTGCCGGTCCTGCGGCCATTGCCCCGACAAAACTTGCGCTATATTCTGGAGCGGCAACATTCGAGGCAAAGTGACCTGATGGACCATCTCTGGACTCCCTGGCGCTACCAGTACATGAAAGCAGCAGCAATTGGCACGCAGCCCGACTGCATTTTTTGCGACGCCGCTGCCCGTACCGACGATTCCGAAACGTTCGTTGTCCATCGCGGAGCGAAAGCCTTCATTATCCTCAATCGCTACCCGTACACGTCCGGCCACGTGATGATCGTTCCGTACGCTCACGTCGCAGACTTAAGCGCCGTCGATCCCGAGGCCCTCAGCGAAATGATGCGCCTTGCCCAACGCGTGGAAACGGTCTTTGGCAAAAATTACAAACCAGACGGCATGAACCTTGGCATGAATCTTGGGCGCGCCGCAGGGGCCGGCGTTGCCGGCCACCTCCACCTACACGTCCTGCCCCGCTGGTTTGGCGATTCCAATTTCATGACCGTTACCGGCGAAACCCGCGTGCACCCCGAAGATTTGAAGACGACCTACCAACGCTTACGTGCCGCACTTTCCGCGTAGCGCGCGCAAGAGCCGCTATCATCATGAGCCTATCCGACGAGGATAGGCGAAGGATCTCAACACAAACGCCGCCGCAAGGTTAAAATGGTGGACGCCTTCTCATTGCTATGAACCTCGAACTCACCGAAGAACAAAAACTGCTGCAAAAGACCGTTCGCGAATTTGCCGAATCCGAAGTGAAGCCGCTCGCGAAAGAACTCGACGAGACGGGCCGCTTCCCTCGCGAAACGTTCAAGAAAGCCGCTGAGCTTGGCCTGACCGGGATTGCATTCCCCGAAGCCGAGGGCGGCGCCGGGTTCGATCACATCGCCTACAGCATCGTCATCGAAGAAATTTCCCGCTGCTGCGCCTCTACGGGCGTAATCCTCTCCGTGCAAAACTCGCTTTACTGCGATCCCATCCATCACTTCGGCACCGAAGAGCAAAAGAAAAGATTGCTTCTCCCCTTCGCGCATGGAGAAAAAATCGGCTGCTACGCGCTCACCGAACCGCAAGCTGGTTCGAACGCCGCTGCGCTGCAAACCAAGGCCCTGAAAAAAGGCGACACGTACGTCCTCAACGGAACCAAAGCGTGGATCACCAACGGCGGAGCCGCCGACGCCGCTATCGTGTACGTGAACACCGATCCGGCCAAGGGCGAAAAGGGCATTACCGCGCTTGTCGTGGAAAACGGCACGCCCGGCTTCAAAGTCGGTAAGGAAGAAAAGAAGCTTGGCATCAACGCCACCGCCTGCTGTGAGCTGGTCTTCACCGATTGCGAAGTTCCCGCCGCCAACCGCATCGGCAACGAAGGCGAAGGCTACAAAGTCGCGCTCTCCACTCTCGATGGCGGCCGCATCGGCATTGCCGCGCAAGCCACCGGCATCGCGCAAGGCGCATTCGAAGCCGCGCTCGCCTGGTCGCAGCAGCGCATGGCCTTCGGCCACCCGATCTCCCAATTCCAAGCCATCCAATTCATGCTCGCCGACATGTCCACCGAAATCGACGCTGCCCGTTTGCTCGTGCGCAAAGCCGCGTGGAAGCAAGACACCGGTGCGCGCTTCAGCATGGACGCCGCTATCGCAAAACTTTTCGCCAGCGAAATGGCCACGCGCGTCACCCACAAAGCCATCCAGATTCACGGCGGCTACGGCTACAGCCGCGAGTATCCCGTCGAGCGAGCTTATCGCGACGCCCGCATCACGGAAATCTACGAAGGCACCAGCGAAATCCAGCGTCTGGTCATCTCTTCCTGGGTACTGAAGTCCTGAGCCGCGTAGTATCCTGAAACGGTGCTGGAACTGGATTGCGGTCTCCCCTTCGATCTCGCCCGCTCCGACGATTTCTTCTCCGCGCTCCCACCGCGACCAGCCGTTTGCTTGATCGAGCTGCGGAATGATGCCGCCGAGCCGTTGCTTATCCGCACGCAGGACTTGCGCCGCCGACTGCAGCGTCTGCTCAGCCCGCCCGATCCGCCAAGCAAACGCCTGAATCTCCGCGAAGTCGCGCGTGGCATCCGCTATCGGCTGACCGGATCGCGCTTCGAACAAATTTTCACGTACTACCTCCATGCCAAACAGCTTTTCCCAAGGCGTTACCAAGACATGCTGCGTCTGCGCCCTCCCGCCGTCCTGAAGGTGAGCCTCCGCAACGCTTATCCGCGCTGCTACGTCACTCGCCGCATCGCTGCCGATGACTCCGGCGCACCCACCGCGGGCGCCTACTATGGCCCTTTTGCGTCGCGGCGCTCCGCCGAAGCTTTCGCCGGCAGCGCGCTCGATTTTTTCAAAGTGCGCCGCTGCCAGATCAAAATCCGTCGCGATCCTTCCTTCCCCGGCTGCATGTACTCCGAAATGAAAATGTGCCTGGCTCCGTGTTTCGCGGGCTGCACAAAAGAAGACTACGAGGTCGAGGTGCAGAGGCTGGTTCAGTTCCTGGACACCAGCGGGCGCTCGCTGCGCGATTCGCTCGAGCAAGAACGCGAGGGCGCCAGCGAGCAGCTCGATTTCGAGCGCGCCGCAGCCCTGCACAAGAAAATCGAGAAACTGGATGACGCCCTGCGTGGCTCCCCTGAACTGCCGCGCCGTATCCAAGACTTGAACGCCGTCATCCTCCAACGTACCGGCGAAGAACAAACGATCGCCGTCTACGCTGTTCATAGCGGATGGCTCGCCGAGCCCACCGTCGTCCGCTTCGCCGAAATTGCCGGACAGCCGCGCTCCGCCGAACACATCTTTCGCGAATACCTGGAAGGACCTTCGGCCAGGCCGCAAGAAAACTCGCCGGGGAACGCTGCACAATTGAGCAAAGACAAAAACACGCTCAGCGAGCATTTGTGGTTAGTGGCGCGCTGGTATTACAGTAATCCCCGCGAGGGCGAAATTTTCTTCCGCGAAAAGGATTGGCCGTACCGCAGAATCATGCGCGGATGCTCGCGCCTGCTGGCACCGAAAGCGGAACCCGAGTCCAGCGGCGCACCCCCACACGCGCCCGCATCCTAGAAGGAGCAGCATGACCACATCCGCGACACCAGCGGGAACCACGCGTTACGCCAAGAGATTCTCCGGCATCGCCGCGCCAGCCCATTTCCGCGAAGCACAAAAGCTCAACGTCTCCTCCCTGGGCATCGGCACCTACCTCGGCCAGCCCAGCGATAAAACCGACGTCGGCTACGCAGCCTCTGTCACAGCCGCCGTCGAGAACGGCCTCAACGTCATCGACACAGCCATCAACTATCGCTTCCAACGCAGCGAGCGCAGCATCGGTTCCGCCCTCCAGCAGCTTGCGCAAAAAGGCTTCTCACGCGACGAATTCATTCTCTGCACCAAAGGCGGGTATCTCACCCCCGATGGCTCCATGCCCTCCGAACCCAACGAATATTTCTACCGCGAGTACATTCAGCCCGGCATCTTCAAGCCCAATGACATCGTGCAAGGCAGCCATTGCATGACGCCGCGCTTCCTGGAAAATCAACTCGACCGCAGCTTGCGTAATCTTGGCGTGGATTCCATTGACGTCTACTACCTGCACAATCCGGAAACACAGCTTAGCGAAGTATCGCGCCCGGATTTCCTCGAGCGCGTGCGCGATGCATTCATTTATTTGGAGTCAGCTGCGGCCGAAGGAAAAATTCAGTTCTATGGCATGGCGACCTGGAATGGCTTCCGCCAGGAAGCTACCGCGCGCGAGTCCTTGCAGCTTGGTGAACTCGAGCAGCTTGCCCGCGACATTGCCGGTGAATCGCACCATTTCCGGTTCGTGCAGATCCCTTTCAATCTCGCGATGACCGAGGCATTGACGCTCGGCAATCAGACCATCGCCGGCACCGTGAAAACCGTGATGGAAGCCGCCAGCGAGCTCGGAATCACGCTGATTGCCAGTGCTTCGCTTTTCCAGGGCCAAGTCGCCCGCAACTTGCCGCCCTTCGTAGCGCAAGCGCTGGGTTTGGAATCCGACGCGGAACGCGCTCTGCAATTCGTGCGCTCTTCGCCCGGAATCACCACCGCACTGGTCGGCATGTCGCACCCGGAGCACGTGCGAGCCAACGCCCGCCTTGTCGGGGTACCACCAGCCACCTTGGAAGAATTCAGCAAGCTTTTCACAAGAGGCGAAGGCGCTTAACTCCCAGGTGGCCTAGCCATTCAACAATTACAAGCTCTCGTCCGTAATCTTCGGGTGTCGTTCCTTCACCCAGCCACGAATCGCTTCATCAACCTGGTCCAGCTTCCCCACAAAGAAATGATTCGCCCCCTGAACCACGACCAAGCGGTTGTCTCCAGACAAAGACTTCACCAGCGCCTTTACCTTCCCGATTTCCCCATGCTCGTCATTCTCCCCGTGCACAAATAACTTTGGCTTTTCGCAATTTCGCAAGAACGAGAAATCGGTGCTGTTCACCGGCGTGCCCAGTCCGATCAACTCCCGCACACGCTCATCCGCGCACCCCACGCGCAAACCAACCCAGCAACCAAAACTAAAACCGGCCACCAATAGCGGAACTCCGGGAAACTCCCCGGCCAAAAAATCGAGAGCGGTGCTCACATCGCCCTGCTCGCCCCGCCCGCGGTCGTGCATCCCGGCACTCATTCCCGCGCCACGAAAATTAAATCGCAGCACCGGCAAGCCGAGCGCATCCAGCGATTTCGCCACCTGGTACACGACTTTGTTGTGCATCGTCCCACCGAACAACGGATGCGGATGGCAGACCAGCGCCGCTAAAGGAGGACGAGCCTGCGCGGCCGGCTTCCACAGAAGCGCTTCCAGCCGTCCCGCGGGCCCTTCCAGAAAAAAATTGCGAGACTCATGAGCCGCTTTGTTGTCTGTCATCGTTTCATGTGGAACGAAAGGAATCGGCAAGCGTATCGCAAAGAGGAATTACCCTTCGCGGCCAATCGTGACCACGAGCGCAGCGCTTTCCGGCACCCCCTCGACGCGCAGAACGCGAGCGGCTGTTTCCGAAGCAACTGGCCATGGAGACGAAGCCGCCGGTTCGAACGAAACCAGCAAACGATCGCCTTCCTGATATTCGCGGCTGCACAGAAAACGCAAGCCGTCCGCGCACACGTCAATGGTCATCGCTTCTTCGAACCACGGGACGTGCTCAGGACGCACGCGAACCGGAAGCGCCAGCGCACGTCGCGGACTCTCGCGCCGCTCCCGCTCTTTCGCGCGGCCATTGCCGTTGGCCTCCGGACGAGGCGGCAGCGCAAAGCGCAATGCCACCGCTTGCTTGCTGGCACTCTCGTGTTGCGACTTCCTCCCATTGCCGTTGTGCACCGGTCCGATGCGCACCACCTTCGCCAAAATCTCCGGCTGGCCGTCGCCCAGCGAAATGTCGTAAGGGAACGTCACCCACAGCGGGACGCCCGCCGCGTGGCTATCTTGGCACGGCACCAGTAACCCGCCGCGTGAGATATCCAGCGTCTTGCAAACCTCAGTTTTTTGCCCAAAAGGAGTGTTCCAGCGAATGCGTACCGGCAGGCGGAGTTGCGCGCGATGATGCTCGCGTCGGTCCATAAACCCAATACCAAGTCCAACTTAGGCGGGGCAGGGAAAGTATACGCCCAAACCGCCTACACCGCGTACTAGGACATAATTGTCAATCTTTCAGATTGCAGTTTGCAAAAGCGGGTGTTAGCGTCGAATCGATTTGTACCGCCCTGAGGTCTTGATGACGGATGGAGCTGATCGCCGCGAAGCGCGGCGCTTCTTGATGAGCCTGCCCATGCGCGTCCTTGCGCATGAAGCGCAAAGTAGGGAACTCCGCGCCAGTACGCGCGACGTCAGCTATCGCGGCTTGTATTTTCTTTCCGAAACCAAGTTCGAAGTGGGCAGCCAGATCGACTTCGTTCTCACCCTGCCGCAAAAAGTTTCTTCCTCCGGAGAAGTGGATATCCGCTGCCACGGCCAGGTCGTACGCGTCGATGCCAGCGCCAACGGCCGCGTCGGCATAGCCGCCAAGATCGATCGCTACGAGTTTCTACCCGCCAGCGCCACCGCCGCCTGATCGCCGCAATCCTTCAACTCGCCTGGCCGCGCCGTGCGCGAGTACAATGACCTGACACCGAGTGCCTTCGCAAGCAAACGCACACTCGCCCGGGGGATTTATGTATCACTACGACGCCAAAATCGCTCTCGAAGAACTCCAGGAAGACGCGCTGCTTCCCCACCCCGTCAAGCTCCGCGACATGATCCTGCGCATCCAGCTTGGTCCCCAGGATGCCCAGCTTATGAACTCCGAATTCCAGGAGTACCTGACCCGCTTCGGCGAGCTGCAGCGTGTCGCGCGCGGCATTCTCGAGAAACTCGCGACTGGCAAGGCTAAGAATTAATCGCCATGCGCTTACGCAATCCCCTCGCATGACTGCCAAGCCCCGCGTGCTCCTCTTATCCGCAAGTTCCGGCGCGGGGCACCTGCGCGCCGCGCAAGCCCTGGAAAAAGCGTTTGCCGCTCGCGGCGATTGCATTGTCGAACACATCGATGCGATGAAATACGCCAGCAAGCTCTTCCAAAGCCTGTACCACAAAACTTACATTTCTCTCGCAAAGCGCGCTCCAGACGTGTTGGGCCTGCTATATGACCGCACCGACCAGCCTTGGAGCGACCCGCGCCCTCGCCTCGCCATGGATCGCCTTAACGTCCAACCGATGATCCGGATGCTCAAGCGCGTGCAGCCTGATCTGTGCATCGCCACTCACTTTCTTCCCGGAGAGATTCTTGCCTGGCTCATCGCCAAGAAAAAGCTCCGTGCGCATAACGCCATCGTGGTCACCGACTATGATGTCCACGCGCTGTGGCTTTGCCGCACCGTCGACCGCTACTACGTCGCGCTTCCAGAATCCGCCGAGTACATGGCCGCCATTGGAGTCCCGCGCGAGAAACTCCGCGTCACCGGCATTCCCGTCGATCCGCTCTTTGCCAAGCCGGTGGACCGCAATTCCGCCCGCAAACACCTCGGCCTCGATGCCACTGCGCCGATTGTGCTCGCCGCTGCGGGAGGAGAGGGCGTCGGCCCCGTCGAGCAGCTCGTCAACGGACTCCTTGAGCTGCGCCGCCCCTGGCAGATCGTAGCCATTGCCGGCAAATCCGAAAAAATGCGCAAACGCCTGGAAGCATTATCGCGTCAAGCAGGCGCACTGCCAGGCGGCTCTTCGCGCCTGTGCCCCGTCGGCTTCACCACGGAAATGGATCAATACATGGCAGCTGCCGATCTCCTCGTCGGCAAAGCCGGCGGCCTCACCACTTCCGAAGCTTTGGCCCGCGCGCTCCCCATGGTCCTGATCGAGCCCATTCCCGGCCAGGAAGAACGCAATGCCGATCATCTCCTGGAGGCCGGCGCCGCCATCCGTTGTAACAACCTGCCTGTGGCCGCCTGGAAAGTCGCTACACTCCTCGACGACCCTGTACGTCTGAAGCAGATGCAAGAGGCTGCGCGCCGCATCGCTCGCCCCAACGCCGCTGCGGAAATCGCCGAAAATGCGCTGGCGCTGGTAAACTGACTGCTGCTTGTGCAAAAGGAAAAGGCTTAGCGAAAACGCATGCGCCGTAACACTCTGCTCATCGATGCCGACGACACCCTCTGGGAGAATAACGTCTTCTTCGAGAAGCTCATCGAAGATTTCATTACTCTGGTGGAGTCCTGCGGCTTCACCCGCTCTTACGTTCGCCACATTCTCAATGAAACCGAGCGCAAGAATATTCGCCAATACGGCTACGGCGTGCGCAGCTTCGGCCGTTCGCTCGAGGAAACGTATCTGAAGCTCGCCGAGCACATGGCCAAGCGTGAAGTTCTCGCGCAGATTCACACCCGAGTCGTCGATCTCGAGCGCACCCCGCCGAAAATCCTCGATGGCGTTCCTGAAACTCTCGCGTATCTCACCGAACGCCACCGCTTGATTCTCTTCACCAAAGGCGAACCCGCCGAGCAAGCTGCTAAAGTCGAGCGCTCCGGCCTGCAAGGCTTTTTCGAGTTCATCGAAATTGTTTCCGAGAAAAGCCCCGAAACCTACGGCGAGCTCGTGCGCAAGCACAAGATCGTGAAAGCCCACGGCTGGATGATCGGCAACAGCCCGCGCAGCGACATCAACCCCGCCATGCAGATCGGGCTGAACGCCGTCTACATCCCCCACCAACACACCTGGCAGCTTGAACACGAGCCGGTCGTCTCCGGCTCCGGCAAACTCGTCATCCTCCCGGCCTTCCGCGAACTCCGCGCGCACTTCTGAACTGCCAATCCTGCTTTCTGCAGTAGCGCATTCCCCTGCTCCATGCCGACTCTATCGCTCGGCCCTTCCGCATCTCGCTTTTGATTAGCTAAAACACTACATACCCTATTAGTAATTATGTATTACCCTTTAGTAGTTCATTCTGTGGTTCCATGCTTGCAACTGGGCGTTTAGCCCAAATCCTAACATTGGAGAAAAAATAATGAAAGCTCACAAAACTGCCGTTTAATTCTAAGTTCGTTAACGTTAGTTGTTGCTTTGTCTCTGCCTTCGACGAATCCTTTACAACACAGTCAGAAACTCCTGGGTAATCCGGCGCTGACGCAGCGCGCGGACGGCGGCGGCCCGGTTCCTCTGCTTCCACCGCCCTCGTTCCTAAACCCGCTGATCGCTGACGGTGGCGGACCTGTCCCTCCGCTTCCACCTCCGTCCCTGAACGCCGTCTTCCTCGCGGCGTAAGTGCAAGCCAATACGTCAAGAAGGGGAAGATGAGACCCATCTTCCCCTTCTTTCTTCCTTTTATGGTATATTGCGGGCGAGTTAACCCTTCCTCATGTTTGCCAACTTCATCTGGTGGACCGCCATCGCCCTTGAGGTCGTAATTCTGTTTCGCAGCGCACTGACAGGCCTCCTGAAAAAGTACCCGTTCTTTTTCACCTACATCGCCTGCGTTCTTCTGAAAGAGATTATCGGCCTGCTGACGCGCGCGTGGGCGCCCAAGTTATATGAACCCCTATACTGGCCTGCCGACCTCGCTACCATTCTCGCCAGCTATGCGGTCATCGTAGAGATCTTTCGATGGTCCACCAGGCACAAGCCCGGTATTCGCCGCCTTACGCAGCGCGCCCTGCTAACCGTATTTGCTCTCACCGTTGCCCTTGCCGCTTCCAACTTTGTGCATGGCAAGTTCAGTTCTCCATCTCGTGCCGTTGCCGCCCTGGGCCGCGACCTTCGCTACGTCGAAGCCGGTGTTCTTCTCCTGATGCTGTGGTTGTTACTGCGATATCGCATTCCGTTGGGCCGCAATCTCCTGGGTCTGTTGATCGGCTATTCTTTCTGGGTGGGCATCAATGTGGTGAATCTGGCTTTTTGGTTTGTGCCCGGGAATGAATTCTCAAGTCTCCTGCGAGGGCTGCTTCCCACAACGTACCTCTTCACCCTCGGCGTTTGGTGCGTGACTTTGTGGTCCGCCTACCCGGAGCCGGCGCAGCCCGCTGAAACCAAAATTGAACAGGACTACGAGCTTCTCGCCGCGAAAACCCAAGCGGTCCTCGCTCGCACGTCCACTGGTGTTGTGAGGATCATGAGGCCATGACCGGATTGGTAGCCATCGTCATCCTCGGATCGCTGATTCTGATATTCGGCATTCGCCTGGTTCTGCAGTCGCCAAACACAAGTACGCAGCCACCGTCTGTGACCTTAGAGGAGTTTGCAAGCGCCCGAGAAGCGCTAGACACCGCCTTTGTCGAGGCTGCCGCCATCGAGAGGATTTTCTCGACCGAGGACATGGCGTTCATTTCCCAGGCGAGTTCTCCCAAGGCCCGTCGTCTCTTCCTGGAGGAGCGCAAGGCCCTTGCTATCCGGTGGCTTCGCAAAACGCAACGGCAGGTCGCTCAGCTCATGGACCTTCATTTGCGGCTCGCCGGCCACACTCATGAGCCAAGTCCGAGATTTGAGCTGAAGCTGGGTGCCAAGTATCTGGCCTTCTTGCTTGTTTCCTACCTTCTTCTGTTCTTGTTATGGCTGCGCGGTCCATTCAAGGCCAGGCCGGTCGTTGCTTACACGTCACATGTGGCCGGATACTTTTGCACCGTCTTCAGCCTCCGCCTTGAAAGCGTAAATGCTGTGCATCTCGGTCCCGACGGTTCCGACCCTGGCATTTAGCGGCTGTGCGGTATCCAAGCTAGCTATCCGAGAGCCGGATCGAAAGGTAACGGGTCACCATTTTATTATTCCTTATTACTTCTGCAGAAGGCTGAAAGCCCAAGTTATTACTTCTGCAGAAGGCTGAAAGCCCAAGTTTCGCCGGATCGAAACGATCTACCCAGTCTTGCACTACCCTTTGGAGTATTTCTTAACGTTTGATTTTGGGCTTGACTGCGGTAATTAGACATAGTACAAACCGCACCAATTGGTTGCTGGCGTGTTCCCACGAGTACGTTTCCAGGCCCGACTAGTTCAGCTATAGCTCTCAGTACTCATGGCAGCTAGCCCGCCCGGGCCGACTGCACCCTCCAGTCCCGGAGAGTCATCGAGCCCTGACCCAGCAAGGAGTCGATGACATGGTTCAGTCTACCCGCCATTTTTTGAGTCTCTCCATATTCTTACTTCTCGGGATGACTTTGCTGGCAGGGCTCGTGTATGCCCCGTCCGCGTGGGCTCAGGGGGGGCCTACCCCGGGGCAGAACGTTAACATGGTGTCCGGCACGACGTACCCAGACGGCGACCCATACTTGCAGAGACAGAATGAATCGTCGATTGCCGTTTCTTCGCGGAACTCCTGCCACCTCCTCGCAGGCGCAAACGACTACCGCAGCGTGGATTTCAATTTCTTCGCGACGGGAGAGACCGGGGATGCCTGGCTCGGATTGTTTAAGTCCTTCGATTGCGGTGCAACCTGGCAGAGCACGCTTTTCCCCGGATATCGCCTGGATCAGACGCCGGAGGGAACATCAAGTCCGCTAAAGTCATTTAATGCAGCCTCTGATCCAGTAGTTCGATCCGGGCCAAGCGGCTTTTTCGGCTATAGCGGAATCGCCTTCAATCGCGGAACCAACAACGGCGTGGTATTTTTCGGCCGACTCGTCGACCTCAACAACAAGGAAAATGGAACTGCAGCGACGGGAGCAAAAAATAGCAATACGGACGCGATTCGTTTTGCCGGCACGACCGTGGTGGCCACAGGAAGCGCAACGCGGTTTCTGGATAAGCCTTGGATGGCCATTGATGTTTTGCGCGGCGGCGGCGGGTGTACTTTCCCGGTCCCACTACCAGGAGGTAGCTCCGTCACGCAATCCGTTGCTGTGGGAAACGTTTATGTGGCTTTTACTGCATTCAACTACAACCAGATGGGGACTCTTATCTCCAGTCAGATTCTTTTCAGCCGATCCGCCGATTGTGGTGCCCACTGGAGTACACCGGTTGCGCTCAGCGCAAGCGACAATAGCCTCAACCAAGGGGCAACCATCGCCATCGATCCTCAGACGGGTTTTGTTTATGTCGCGTGGCGCAGATTCGCCTCCCCAAACCACTCGGACGCCATCGTTGCGGCCGCGTCGATCAGTGGAGGCCAGTGGTTTACCCCGGCAGTACCTGTCATCGTTCTTCCCAAGTTCGATCCAACCCATCCGCCCATCGGTCCCAACGGTCCTTTCTCGTTCTTTGATCAAGACACCACAGGCACCCGGATGCGTATGGAAGCCTTCCCAAGCCTGGCCGCGGCTGACAGTGGTAAACCGGGTATTCCCGGACAGATCTATCTTGCATGGGCGCAGCGCGGCTTAGGGCCAAACGGGGAGGCGCGGATCATGTTGGCCAGTTCGCCGAACTGCATTCAGTGGGTACCGCCATTTCCAATCGACAATGGGCCGGTGCTTGATGATGCGGGGCATTCTATTTCTAGTGGACATCAATTCTCGCCGCAACTTACCTTTTCCGGCGGCAAGCTGGAGGCCCTCTATTACGATCTCCGCTTTGAGGATCACACCATCGGCACTTTTGACGCGGTATCCACTTTTCCCTTACCTGACTCTCTGGGGCGGTTTGTCCTCCAGACTCGCAATCAGTGCGCTTTTTCTCTTATGGGGGATTCACTTTGTAGTGGGGACCTACCACTTAACCGGGTCGTTACTCCATACCTGGACGACGCGGGGCTAACCGGGCGCCGGCACACGCTCGGGGTCAGCATGGCGCAGTTTGATCCCCAAACCACCATCTTTGGCCCGGGTGCGTTCAAGACGGCACAGGTTTCTCAATTCCCGTTTGGGACTCGTGGAGACGGAACGTCTTTTCTCCAGCAGTTAGAGTTCAACGTTCCCAACCTGCCCCTATTCATGGGAGGCACAGCGCCATTTCTCGGCGATTATCTTGACATCGCGGGGCCGATGTTCGCGCTGAAGAACGGATCATGGGTTTATAGCACCGGGTCCTTAACCGCCCCGGTATTCCATGCAACGTGGACGGACAACCGCGACGTCAAGCCACCCTTGGATGGCGACTGGACGAAATACGCTCCCGTAAACCTGGATCCCTCGCAGAACTCAAGCATCAGTGTTTTCGATGGCTCGACCAGCAGACCTGCCTGTATAACTGACACGAACGGCAAAAGCCTGCAACACGAGGGGGAACGAAACCAGAACATCTACACCAGTGAGATCACACAAGGTCTGCGAGTCTCTTCGCCCCAGAACTCCAAGCCGCTCAGTACAACGATCCAACGCGCTTTTGTCGTTTTCGTCCAGAACTTTACGAGTTCGGATCGGAGCTTCCGCCTTGCGATTACCAGTCCGCAACCGCCGGGCGGATTTGCATCGTTCGTTGCCGGTAAGAACAACCCGCCCAATCCGCCCACTCCGCCGTCACCGGTGGTCCCGAGTATTAGTGTCACCATTGGTGCTCACTCGGGAGTGGTGCGTTCGGTCTTTGCTGTTTCGAGCCAGCCTGCCGCGAGCATAACAGTTACGGCAACGGAAATTGCCGGCCTCGGCGGGAACCCGGTACCCGGGGGCCTTTCAAGCTTCGTGGTCCTTAATCCTGATCCGCTGAACCCGGCGCTGATCAATGCCGACGGAGCACCGGCCGGTAGTGATATCAATCAGGTGGAGCTGTACGAGCCAAACCTGCAAACGCCGAATCTTCAAACGCCAAATCTCCAAACGCCAAACCTGCAAACGCCGAACCTGCAAACGCCAAATCTTCAAACGCCAAACCTGCAGACAAGCAGCATCACGTCTGCCGTCTCAACGCCAACCAATCTCACCAACGTCTTCAATTTAGATATCGCGACTCCGAACCTCCAGACGCCAAATCTTCAGACTGGCAGTGTGGCCGCGCCGAACCTTCAGACGCCCAATCTACAGACGCTTGGGCCGAGTAGCGACCTGACCGATGCGACATACGTTTACGGCGATGCGGGAAACACGGCAGCCTCGTTTCATGTCAGGTTGGTGGGAAACGACCCCGGTATACCGCTCCAGTTGATTGTCACAAACTACTACGTCACGCCTGTGGCGGCGAACTGCCAGCTTGCGCTGCAGCCCGCGCATTCCGTTCTTGCGAATGCGGTTCACGCCGTGGTGCAAAGTCCTGCCAACTTCGATCCTAGGGATACGGGAATCACCGACGGGAGCACCGGGAACGTGACCTTCGCAGCGCCACCGAGCGGGATTGTACTGGTTACGCTACGCGCACCAGTGACCCAAGACGTGATGCGGAGCAGTGTTCTCAATCAGGTGGCTTTGGTCGTCGCCTCACACGCCGCCGATACCAACGACGCCACAAACACGCCGAAATTTGCCGCGCCCCTGTTCATCACCACCGCCACACTGCCGGACGCAGTTAACGGACAACGTTATGGTCTCCCTGGCGCTTTACTCCAAGCCATTGGGGGAACGCCTCCTTACACCTGGAGCCGCAGTTTGGGCAATTTGCCGGCCGGGTTAAACCTCAACAGCTCCACCGGTCTGATTTCCGGCGCACCGGATACCACTGCGGGAACATATCCGTTCACTGTCCAGGTTACCGACTCGACCACTCCGACGCCCAAGACTGCCTCAAGGCAGCTTAGCATCCGAGTGGCTGACCCACTGAGAATCACGGCCAGTCCGTCGGAACCAGTCGCTACCCTTTTTGCAACTAACCTGACCTCGACTGGCGGGACTCCTCCCATTCTCTGGAGCGCATCGGGGCTTCCTAGCTGGCTTAGTTTGACCCCTGCAGGAGTACTAAGCGGTACGCCGCCAACTACCGGGACATTCAGTTTTACCGCCACAGTTTCCGACAGCGGTTCCCCCAGCCAAACCGTTAGCCAACTAACAACGCTGAGTGTAGTCCCCGCCATTCCCCCACCACCGCCGTCGAGCAGTCTGCTCTGCGACAACTTCAACGCTGACAGCGTGACCCAATCGCCTAATGGACCGACAAACCCGACGATCTGCTCCTTTTCCGCCCCGACCGAGATCACTCAGGTGGCGACCTATCACTATAATGGCGGGCAGGGCGCCACACCCGTCGGCACGATTAGCCTGACAAGTGGTGACCGGACCTTCGGACCGTTCCAGGCAGTGGGCGTGGCCGGCCAAGGCGGGCCCAACGAGGCTTGGGTAGCGACTCCCAATGTGGTCGTGCCAGCGGGCACCTCCACAATGACCGACACTGGTCTAGCCACGTGGTCGTTCAACCCCGGATCAAACAACTCCGGTTTCGTCAGAGTGTGGGGTTTCGCCGTGCAGGTCGGCCACCTGACCTTCGTTACGCCGCCATCCGGCACACCAGTAGGCCAACTCATCTCGCCTTCCGTACAGGTAAAGGCGACTGACAGTTCCGGGGCTGTACTGCCGTTCATCGCTATCACTATCAGCATCGGCTCCAACCCCAGCGGTGGGACGCTATCGGGGACACTAACGCAAACGACGGACGCGACGGGCGTCGCCACTTTCAGCAACCTCTCGATTGACAAGGCCGGGTCTGGCTACACTTTGATAGCTTCGGTGAACCAGATAACGGCGACGTCGAATCAATTTACCCTGGCCGCAGCACCCTCAGCCGGCTCTCGGTATTTGATTGTGGCTGACGGAAGAAGTAGCCCGAGTTCCATTTTCAGGATTGCGCCCGACGGAAGCAGTACGGCACTTGTGGCCACGCTTGCCACCGGGCGAGCCATCGCCGTCAGCATTGACCCGACCACCAACACCCTCTACTTCGCCGACCCGTTTCACGCGGAGGTCTGGAAAGTCTCTCTTTGGGGTGGAGCTGTATTGCCCCTCTTCGCAGGCTCTCCTCTCGCGAGCCCGGTTGCGGTAGCGGTGGATTCCGCAGGGAACGTCTATGTCGGAGACAACAGTACAGACGCGGTTTACAAGATCACCCCTGCTGGTACAACACCGGCTCTGTTCGCTAACTTGCCAGCTTCACCGACAACCCTGCAAGACATCCGGATGGCGTTCGACGCCTCTGGCAACTTGCTAGTGGGAAGCGACTTTGTAGGCGATGTCGCGAATGTGTGCGAAATCGACCAAATCAGCCCAACCGGAGTCTCGACGACCGTCTACAACAGTGCAAGTATGAACGGCGGAACGGCGATAAAGGAGATCGGCGGATTGGCCATCGATGCATCGGGCAACATCATTGTGGCCGATTATGCGAGTAGCTCCGTCGTTAAGATCGCAAACCCAGGAACATCGACCATGACCGCGACGACACTGATTACGGATGCGAGTCTCGGCGGCAGCACCGCCATTACGGGGCTGACCGTTGTAGACAGCGCCGCGGGGATTTATGACGTAACGGCAAATTTTGCGAACAAGATCTTGAGTGTGAATACTTCCACTAACACGATCACGACGCTAGTAAGCGGCGCTCCGCTGACATATCCAACTGACATCGCGATGAGCGGATTCATTCCTTCGCCGCAACCAGCCACCAACGTCACCCCCGTTGTCAACTTTTCAGCACCTTCGGTGACCTTGAATTGGACTGCCAGCACTTCCGCTGTCACTGGTTACAACGTTTACCGGAAGAGGAATGGCGGGGCGTTCATGAAAATCGCCTCGGTACCTGCTAGTGCAACGAGTTACACGGATACCGGCGTCGCTTTCGGCGATAGTCTCGACTACTATGTCACCTCGGTAGATTCTAGCAACGTCGAGAGCGTGCCCTCGAATGTTGTGCATACAGGGCTTGCATAAGACGTTTCGTGGAGTTTCGTGGAGAGGGATACGCCCTGTACCGGGCTTTAGTATCGGGCGGCGCTACACGAATCTGCCAACGACAACCCCGACCACGGGACCATTGACCACCCCGAGAGCTTTAAGGCGATTGAATCCGACGACGCGCATCAGCGGCGAGAGGATCGCGGTTGGCATTTTGCTTAAGGCCGAGGAAGGTTTTATACGACTCGGCGGCCGCAGGACTCTTTAACCCTTCCTGTGCCCGACCGAGGTAATAATAGACCGCCGGGAATACGTGGTAGGTGGGAACCTCGTCCAAGAATAGAGCCGTGGCTTCTCCACGTCTCTTAAGACAAGTCTCCAGCTCGGAGCCTGCTTCCGCAAAGGCTTCGAGAGCCACATAAGCGCGTCCGAGGTCGAATCGGCCCATCCACGTGTCCGCGAGTTTTTTAGCTTCATCGAAGAGCCGAAGGGCATCGCGGGGCCTCCCGCGCTCCAGCTCCAACTCGCCCTGAATGAGCTTCGCGTAGGCCTGCGGGTCGGTCTGGATACTTTGACCAAGTTCGTTGGCCACGGCGAGTGCCTTCTGAGGTTGGCCAGCTTGCATGTACGTTCGTGCGGCCCCGAATCGGACGCCGTCACCCTTGCTGATTTGCAGCGCCCGGCGAGTTGCCGCAAGCGCTTGGTCAGGGCGCCCCGCGAGGAGGTAAGCCTCAGCCAAGGCGCTGAGCTTACGGCCTGCACCCTCAGCGAATTTATTTTGAACGTCAATGGTGACGCCCTTCTCGAGTATTCCGATTGCGTTCGTAGCTCGGCCTTCGTAGAGAGCCACGTCGGCTAACCCCATGGCCGCGAATGAGGCCCCTCGGGCGTTTACGCTTTGCAACTGCCTGTATGTGTCACTGGCTTGCGTCGAGTTTCCCTGCCCCAGTTGGGAAAGCGCCAGCCCTACGTACCCGAGGAGAAACGCGTGGTTCATGCCGAGTACGGTACGCTGTTCTTTAATTGCCGAATCGAAATCCCCGGCATACATCGCATAGAGACCCAGGTTGTTTCTCTCCGGGATGTTTTTAGGGTAGATCTCCATTGCCCGAGATGCTTCCGCCAGTGCTCTGGACATGTCGCGTCGGTAAAAATACGCGAGGGCCAAGTCCCAAAGCCCTGCTTCATCGGCCGGGTATAACTGGACAAGCTTGGTCAATTCCTCGAGCCCCTTCTCGGTATTCCGCGAAGCTAAGTAGTACACGCCCCGAGTGCGGTATTTCTCGCGTTCGCTCATGTCGTCGATTCTCGCCAATGCCAGCTTGAAGTATTTTTCGCCTTCCTCCTGCTGTCCCAGGTTCGTCAGCAGACCACCTATGCCTACGTAAGCCCGACCCATGCCAGGGTCCAATTCGATGGTGCGTTTAAAAGCGTTGATGGCGTCGTCATATTTGCCAGCACTTTCCAGATTCATGGCGCGGGCATACTCGTGAGCCGCTTCGAGAGACCGAGTTGTAAATGTCTCGGCTTGAGCCAACTGGACGGACTCGGGAACCGCATCACCTAGTGCGGTGCGCACGCGAGCCGCCAATTTCGCGGCCACCACCAGGACATCCTTCTTCTCCGATCTCGATTCGCTGCTTACGAGAACTTTCCCGGTAAAGGGGTCAACCGTTCTCACCTGGATGTCGTATTTACCGCCTTGTTTGCGCACTGATCCGGTCACGACATTGTGGATGCCCTCGCGCGTCGCAACTAACCGTGCTAATGGTTCGTCGAGCATTGTCGCGCCAGGTTGTAGTTGCGCGGCAACCCTGTGCGCCTCGGTGCGGCTGTAGCTGCTAATGAAGGACGCGCCCTCCAGCGCCGTCCCGAATGCCGGCTCCAAGGTGCCGTCAAAGACAGGGTCGCCGGTGTCATTCTTGAAATCGGCCACCAGCACCGACACCGGAGCATGCTGAGTCGCGGTTTTATGCCCAAACCGCTGCACTACGATTTGGGTTCCGACCAGTAGCAGCACCGCCGCTGCGGCGGCAATCCACTTCCCGGCTTTGCGCCAGGCTGGCGCCAGCCACGCATCTAGATGTTTCAAGACTTCTGTCGCCGTCTGATACCGAAAATCACGTAGCGGTTCGAGGCATCGTTCGACAATCTTGCTCAAGCTGCGCGGCACCTTCGGATCGATCTCGTGAACCGCCTTGGCTTTCTCCCGGGTACGTTTGAGCAGTATGTCGTGAGTATCGGCCTGAA